>Ga0160467_100078_pt1 | contig 146353 bp, 125 predicted proteins | sample HID1972I_E11MG_FD_108221 | JGI IMG/M metagenome (GOLD analysis project Ga0160467, IMG submission 108221) | Enriched pill bug-associated microbial communities from UW Madison campus, WI, USA - HID1972I_E11 MG | ecosystem: Host-associated > Arthropoda: Insects > Digestive system > Unclassified ... | reverse complement strand
CCCTCAAGATGAGATTTCCCAATTAGTAAGACCCCTTGAAGACGACGAGGTTGATAGGCTGGGGGTGGAAGTGCAGCAATGCATGGAGCTGACCAGTACTAATCGGTCGAGGGCTTATCCTACAGACTTTGAATACGGAGCGCAAGCGAAGATTCAGAAGTCACATCGGAAGCATAGTGGTTTTGAACCCTATCTTCTGCTTGATTTACCTTTGGAGATTCACAACTTTCATATCCAGTTTTCAAGGTTCAAACCTTGAAAAGCTCACAACATTGTTGAGCAAAAAGCAGTTGACAAGTCTGTAAGAATTAAGTAAGATGGACAAGTCGTAAAAATGTGGCGGTGTAGCTCAGCTGGCTAGAGCGTACGGTTCATACCCGTGAGGTCGGGGGTTCGATCCCCTTCGCCGCTACCATATGGAGGATTAGCTCAGCTGGGAGAGCATCTGCCTTACAAGCAGAGGGTCGGCGGTTCGATCCCGTCATCCTCCACCATGTAATACGGAGCTGTGGTGTAGAGGCCTAACATGCCTGCCTGTCACGCAGGAGACCGCGAGTTCGAATCTCGTCAGCTCCGCCATTTTTTTCTTGTAGAAAGTATAGATGTGGCTCGGTAGCTCAGTCGGTAGAGCAGAGGACTGAAAATCCTCGTGTCGGCGGTTCGATTCCGTCCCGAGCCACCACTGTTTTAATGTGGAGGCTTAGTGAAGTGGCTAAACACGGCAGACTGTAAATCTGCTCTCTACGAGTTCGGTGGTTCGAATCCATCAGCCTCCACCAATTTCTCTTAAATGAGAGCCATTAGCTCAGTTGGTAGAGCACCTGACTTTTAATCAGGGTGTCGAAGGTTCGAGTCCTTCATGGCTCACCAGTTTATACAGATCAGAGAGGGCAACCTCTCTTTTTTTGTTTTAAATATATAGGTTATACTGTAATTAAGCTTGATAATAAGGTGTCATTTACTATAAAGACTAAAGGATGAGAAATATGAAACTAAGTATATTAGATCAAGTTCCAATTCCTACTGGTGGTGATTCTACAGAGGCACACGCAGCAAGCATTGAAATAGCAAAATTAGGCGATAATCTTGGTTACGAAAGAATGTGGCTAGCTGAACATCATAATACACAATCGATCGCTAGCTCTGCGCCTGAAATTAGTGTAGCTCATTTGGCGGCTATTACGAAAAGAATTCGTCTTGGTACGGGTGGGCTAATGATGATGCATTATTCCCCTTATAAGGTTGCTGAAGTATTCAAGACATTGTGTGCACTTAGTCCTGGGCGAATTGACTTTGGTGCAGGTAGAGCTCCTGGCGGAGATTCAAACGCCATCATGGCATTAGCAAGCGGTAATCGTCCTTACGTCGATGAGCAATATGATAAATTAGAATTGATTATGAATATGATCAATGATAAGCCTACTGGTGAGCGAGTGTACGATGCTGTCATTGCAGCTCCCACAAAGATTACATTACCTGAGGCATGGCTATTAGGCTCTACCGGACAAAGTGCAAGGCAGGCGGGTGAACTGGGCGTAGGTTATTCCTTTGCACAGTTTTTTCAAGGACAATTATCAAAAGATATTCTAGATACATACAAAGCATTGTTTAAACCGTCGTACTTTATGCCAGAACCAAAAGTATTAGTGACGTATGCTGTTAGTGTTGCTGAAACAACAGAAGAAGCAGAGTATCAATCTATGCCGATGCAGATTGGACGACTTAATTTGATACGTGGTAAGCTAGAGCCTACATTAACACCAGAAGCAGCTAATGACTACCCGCTAACGGAAATGGATAAAATGATCTTAAAGCAGAATCGTCATCTGATGTTGATAGGAACAGCTGAAGAAGTGCTGGAATTGATTCAACAAGATATGGATCGGTTTGGATTTGATGAGGCAATGATAAACTGCAATCAATACGGTACAGATAATCGATTAAGGACTTACCGGTTGTTAGCGGAGAGAGCTTTTAACAATGTATAAAGTGACCGATTAAAAAAATATAGATGAGTAATATGAGCTTGAATAACTAGGGCGTGTCTGAGAACTCTGAGGCAATCCAATTTTGCCGAATTTTCGTTCCATGCAAGGCGCGTTTGTGTAGGCGTACCGGGCGTACGTCAAGAAAGCGGAACGAAGCAGGGGGCGAAAAGGCGGTGAAAGGAGCCACTGAGCGGGTTTTCAGATACGCCCTAAAAAGCTTAAGCTATAAAAAATCAAAAGCTGAATGAGTTGCTCCAATTGGAAAAAAGGAGTAATCATTCAGCTTTTGATTCAAATGATGAAGATATAACTTATTTATTCAAGTATGCGATTAATTCTTCAATCGTTTCATCAAGACGGGAAACGACTTCTTCCTCGATGGAGAATTGATATTCACCTTGCTCATTCTGCGTACGAGTTACCGCCTGATCTGTTGTGTATACATTTTTCGTAAAGTGACGAGCCCCCATAGAAGCAAGGACAGGCTTAAGTGAATAGTCAATGGATAGCAGATGAGCCATCGTGCCAGCAATGAAGATAGGTGCTATTAATTTACCTTCAAAGCCTTTTTGCGGTAGTAAATCGATATAGGATTTTAAGACACCCGTGAATGATGCTTTATAGACCGGACTAGCAATGATAACTGCTTGAGCAGTGGCGATTTTTTCATTAGCAGCTACAATGCTTGAGCTGCCAAAGTTGGCATATACCAAATCCTCTGGTGGTAGGTCTATTACTTGAATCACTTCAATATCGATATTGGCTTCAGATAATTTTCCGTGCAAGTATTGAGTGAGTCCGTTCAAACGTGAGCTGGCACTGGGGCTGCCAGTTAATATAACTACTTTAGACATTTATGATAATCCTCCATTCGAATGCCGACTAAATTTATAAGTTAACTGATAATTTGCGTATCTTCTATTCAAAAGCCTATCATGAACAAAAATGAGCGTCAATAACTGTAGATAAAAGCTACAGTGAGTTTTTCAATAATGCTACAATAGTATACAATTAACTATGAAGAAACTAATGATGAGTGATACAGATATAAAGGAGTGTAGCCTATGAGTTCCAGTGATCTGCAACAGCAGCTCGAATATATACTCAATTGCTCTGTCGTTGCGAGCAATAGAAGTCTTGAGGATCTGTACAAATTTATGGGCCCTTCATTCGAAAATGCTACGATAGAAAAAGGGCAGTACATAGAAGGAAATCAAGATATATGGTTAATTAAGGAGCCGCATGCCGATTATTGTGAGGTCATTGAGTTCATACAACGGAAGCTAAGTTCAACTGAGATGCAGCTGATTGCGATGCTTATATTCAATAGACCGAGTATTAACGTCGAGCATCAATACGCTGGAATGTCGAAGCAGGAGAAGCAAGCAACGAAGCTTGGAGAGTGGCTTCAAAGTCAAATCGCACAAGGGACGACGACGGGCTATATTCCGGATCATCTAGTACTGGCGAATTCGTTATACCAAGAGATGCTGCCAATATTACTTGTGGCGGATGGCTCAAGTCAGTATAAGGGGAGCTATGCAGAGCTTGACAAGCTTCTCCGCTCATTTTTGTCTGAGGATGTTCTGCTTATTCCACTCGGTCATGATGAATGGCTCATCTGGGGCCCAGTGACGCTGCTTAAGGATGATGAGAGTAGTGAACTGGAGCATGAAGAAGATGAAACAGTTGAAGATACGCTTACTAATATTGTGCTCGCCTTGCATGATATGCTTGCCTCGGAATGGCTTGGAGAGAGTCAATTAGCTATTACATATCCTGCAGCACCTGCCAAGCTGATGATTGAGACGGTGACAACGCTACGCGAGTCTATACATATTGGACGCAAATTCCATCCAAGCAATAATATTCATTTGCCATGGGATTTACGTCTTGAATCTCTTCTATATGCAATACCGGAGCTGCAGCGGCAAAAGTATTTAGAGCAGTCGCTGAAGCGAGCAGAACTATTTGTAGAACCAGAAATGCTTGCTACGCTCGGTACTTTTTTTAGTTTGGATTGTAATGTAAGTGAGACCGCTAAAAAGCTCTACATACATCGCAATACGCTGTTGTATCGACTCGATAAGCTTAAACAGGAAACTGGGCTTGATGTGCGACTGTTCCGTGATGCGGTTTTAGTGAAGATCATATTGTTATTGTACAAAGTTACGAAAACGCATTAATTTTTTTGTAAGGTATGTGCATAGTCATCAAGTGGGAGTTAGGATAAGATAAGTCTATAAGAAAATTTCACTTTAGGGGGAAATACACATGGCAGGCGTACGTTTAGAAGGAATTTATAAAAAATACCCAGGAAGCGATAGAGCTTCAGTTACAGATGTTAACCTTGACATCAAAGATAAAGAATTCTTGGTACTCGTTGGTCCATCTGGTTGCGGTAAATCCACAACTCTTCGTATGATCGCTGGTCTTGAAGAAATTTCTGAAGGTAAACTATACATCGGTGATCGTTTGGTCAACGACGTAGCTCCTAAAGACCGTGATATCGCGATGGTATTCCAATCCTATGCATTGTATCCACATATGAACGTTTATCAAAATATGGCGTTCGGTCTTAAACTTCGTAAATTCAAAAAAGCTGACATCGACAAACGCGTTCGTGAAGCAGCTAAAATTCTTGATATTGAACATTTGCTAGATCGTAAGCCTAAGGCTCTTTCTGGTGGTCAGCGTCAGCGTGTTGCACTTGGTCGTGCGATCGTTCGTGAGCCTCAAGTATTCCTTATGGATGAGCCGCTTTCCAACCTTGATGCTAAACTTCGTGGTCAAATGCGTGCGGAAATCTCTAAATTGACTAAACGTCTAGAGACTACAACTATCTACGTAACGCATGACCAAATCGAGGCTATGACAATGGGTGATCGTATTGTTGTTATGAAAGATGGTTTCATTCAACAAACAGCTTCTCCTGAAGAACTGTACAACCACCCGGTAAACATCTTCGTTGCAGGTTTCATTGGTTCTCCATCCATGAACTTCGTAACGGGTTCTCTTTCTGAGCAAGGTGGCGAAGTACACTTCAAAGCTACTGGCGTAGACGTTGTAGTTCCAGAAGGTAAAGCAGCTGTTCTTCGTTCAAAAGGTCATATCGGTAAAGAAGTAGTTCTAGGTATTCGTCCTGAGGATCTTCATGAGGAACCAGTATTCCTTGAAGCTTCTCCAAAAACAATTGTAACAGCGAACATCGAGGTTGCTGAAAACCTTGGTCACGAAATGTACCTATACCTTAACGGAATTGGTAATGATACGGTAATCGCTCGTGTAGACGGACGTTCTACTCTTCGTGACGGTGCATCCGTTAAGCTTGCAATCGACATGAACAAAGCTCATTTGTTCGATAAAGAAACTGAGCTTAACATCTTCGAAGGTTAATTCTCAAAAAAATGTTAGTAAGGCCTCACTGCAGTTAACTGCGGTGGGGCTTTATTTTTTTGAGTAGCCTAAACATTGCGTTTCGTTTCTTTTTACTATACGATGGAAATAGTAAGATCGCTGTACTTGTTTCTAAGGAGGATGCGTGTATGCCGAAAAAAGTAAAGGTGGCAGATTTAGTTAGACATTTCCAGCTTGAAATTTTATCTGGTGAAGATGGGCAAAAACGATTGATTACGGTAGATGATCTTTATCGACCAGGTTTGGAGATGGCAGGCTATTTCCACTATCATCCAAGTGAGCGTATTCAAATTTTAGGGCGTACGGAGATATCCTTTATTAATATGCTTACGAGTGAAGAGCGCCGTGAACGGATGCGGAAAATATGTTCTGATGAAACGCCATGTATTATTATTACCCGTGGACTAGAACCACCGGCGGAGCTTATCGAGTACTCGAATGATTGCAATATTCCCGTGCTACGCAGCTCAATTGCAACAACGATTCTTTCTAGCCGCATTACAGATTTCTTAGAGAATCAGTTGGCCCCGACAGCAACGATTCATGGTGTTCTTGTTGACGTATACGGAGTCGGAATGCTAATTACGGGCGGAAGTGGCATCGGTAAAAGTGAAACGGCACTTGAGCTAGTAAAACGTGGACACCGTTTAATTGCGGACGATGCAGTAGAGATTCGTCAAACAGCAGATGGCAAGTTGACTGGCACAGCACCTGAGCTTATACGCCATTTATTGGAAATCCGTGGTCTCGGTATCATTAATGTTATGACATTGTTTGGCGCTGGGGCAGTACGTACTCAAAAACGTATTGGTCTTGTTATTCGTCTTGAGAATTGGCAGCAGGATAAACAATATGATCGCCTTGGACTTGATGAGGAAACGACACAAATCATTGAGACTCATGTTCCGCTTGTTACAATACCAGTTCGACCTGGGCGAAATTTAGCGGTTATTATTGAGGTTGCTGCAATGAATTTCCGCTTGAAGCGCATGGGCTACAATGCAGCATTGCAATTCACAAACAAGCTTACAGAAACGATCGCAGACGATATTGATGATTATGATTGATCGTAAAAAGGAGAGAATGCTATGTATCGCTTAGTTGATGATTTTTTAAAGGATTGGCATGCAAATGCAGGGGGAACATTATCCGTATTTAAGGCAATGACCAATGATAAGTTAGACTATAGCATTGTTGAGGGACATAACTCGCTAGGTTGGCTGGCATGGCACTTAACAGGTGCTGCTGGCTCTATTGCCAAACATGTAATCGGCCTTGATGTGCCTTGTCCTAAACGTGATGAGCCAGTTCCATCTAGTGTTATTGAAATTACACATCGTTATGAAATTATCGCTAATGCTATTCTAAAAGAAGCAGAGAAGATAACGGAAGAGGATCTGTTAACAGAAGTTCAAGGTTTTACTGGCCCAACAACAAAAGGGAAAATGCTGATGACACTAATAGAGCATCAAACGCACCATCGTGGTCAGATGACGGTGTTGCTTCGTCAAGCTGGCTTAACTGTTCCACCGGTAGAAGGACCTACAAAGGAAATGATGCAACAGCGCTAAAGAGATAACTACATAATCACCTCCAAGTAGATAAGCGAACAGGTTTAGACGTGATGCTCTTGGAGGTGAATTTGTTATGTGTACCTCTAACTATGCTATAATACGTTTGTTATAGTATCGAGAATTAGTTTATGTGATAAGGAAGGGTGAATATCATTGATTAATCCCGAAATATTGGACCTTGGACTATTATCCATAAGATGGTACGGGGTTATCCTTGCTCTAGGAGCGGTAGCAGGATTGTTTCTTGCCATTCAAGAGGGGAAACGTTTTGGCATTAAATCTGACTTTTTCATGGATTTATTGTTAATCGGAGCTCCAACTGCAATTATTTTTGCTCGAATTTACTATGTTGTATTCCAGTGGGATTATTACAAAAACAACTTAGGCGATATTATTAAAATTTGGAATGGCGGTATCGCGATCTACGGTGCGATTATCGGTGCGTTGATTTGCGGATATTTCTTTAGCCGAGCAAAAGGTTATAATTTCTGGCGAATTGCGGATATTTGTGCACCTTCATTACTTATAGGTCAGATGATTGGACGCTGGGGAAATTTTGTTAATCAGGAGGCCTATGGCGGACCAGTAGAAGAGTCATTTTTACGAAATACTTTACATATCCCAGATTTTATCGTGAATCAAATGTTTATCAATGGAACTTACGTTCATCCAACTTTCTTGTATGAATCCATATGGAGCCTAGTTGGTTTGGTTATCTTATTCATTATTCGTAGACAGCGTTTCTTGCGTGAAGGTGAACTTCTAGCAGTATATATTGGCTGGTACTCAATTGGTCGCTTTTATATCGAAGCACTTCGTACGGATTCATTGGCGTTCTCAGGTCCGCAGTGGCTTGCTGATCTTATGAATGCGCTATGGACTCCGATGACAGCCGTGTTCGAGTTAGGGTATTTAGACCCTGCTTACGGTAATGTCCGCAGCTCACAGCTACTTGCAGTGCTGCTTGTTATTGCTGTCATTATCTTTATTATCGTACGTCGCACAGCAGGGTTTGCGAATGAACGGTATTTGGATCCTATTGTTAACACTAAGCTGCAGACAGTTGGCTCAGAATCTGCTTCTGCGAAAGCTAGCAAACAAAAGAAGGATCAGACGTCTGCAACTGATGGAAACACGTCACCTGTCATCACGTCAGACTCGAAAGAGAAGACGACTCAGAAGGATTCTAATTCAGAATCAATGAATCATCAGGATTCTTCTGCTGATACTAGTAGTAGTGGAGATAGTGGGTCTGATGGTGGTGGAGGCGGCGATTAAAGTCGCAGTGAAAAGTTTTAGGAGGCAGCGATGAGAACATACGATACTGTACTATTTGATTTGGATGGAACGATATTAGATACGAATGAGTTAATTATTGTTTCATTTTTGCAAGCTTTGAAAGGTGCCGTTGATGAAGGCTTTAATCGTGAACATATCATTCCTTCTATGGGAGCTCCATTAGAAGATCAGATGAAGCGGTTTTCTGGATTAGAGAAAGTTGATCACTTAATCGATGCTTATCGAGAGGTTAATTTGCAATTGCATGATGAATATGTAAAGTTGTTCGACCAAGTTGAAGAAGTGCTGGAAGCATTGCACAGCGAGAACATTAAGCTAGGTGTCGTTACGACAAAAATGAGACTGACAACTGAACGAGGGTTAGCCTTCACTAATATAGCGAAGTATATGGATGTCGTGATTACGATTGATGATGTTAAGCATGCTAAGCCCCATCCAGAGCCTGTGCTTAAAGCGATGGAAGCGCTGGGGGCAGATCCTAAGCGTACTATAATGGTTGGAGACAGTACGATGGATATCGAATCGGGTGTTAAGGCCGGCGTGACTACAGTAGGCGTAGCATGGTCTCTAAAAGGTGGCCAAGTTCTTCGCGATGCAGGCGCGCACTATATTATTCAGACGATGAACGAGCTTGTTGACATTGTAGGATTGGAGCGTCGTTAATCTTGCGAAAAATAACTCGCTATCCGACAGAGGGGCCTAATGCATTATGGCAAGTATACTCTACAGTTAGCCCATGGAAAGCTGTCCGAAATTTTATTTGTATTCAGCTAGCCAGATATTGTCCGATTCTTCCAATGAAAAATTGGATTTATCGGAGAATGCTTGGGATGAAAGTAGGCAAGACGACGTCATTTGCCCTAATGGTGATGGTTGATGTGTTTTTCCCTGAGAAAATAACGGTGGGAGACAATAGCATCATTGGTTACAACACGACGATACTAACACATGAATACTTAATTAAGGAGTATCGTCTAGGAGAAGTGAACATCGGTTCGAATGTAATGATTGGAGCGAACTGCACCATCCTGCCCGGGATAACGATAGGTGATCATGCTGTTGTTGCAGCTGGTTCAGTCGTACATAAGGACGTTGCTCCCTATAGCTTCGTGGGAGGTAATCCAATGCAAGTGATTCGTAAATGAAGCATTATGATTTAGGATCCTCCAATGAAACTGAGCTATGTTGATAAATGGTAAGTACCTTTAAGGCATAAAGCCAGTATTGAACTGGCTTTATGCCTTTTGTGTTATTTATTGCCGTCTATTACTTGACGAAGCGGCATACGACATGCTACGATATCAAAAACCTTTATTTTGTTAGCATGGTAACAAGTTAATGCTTTAATACAGTAAAGAATTAAGGAGAACGGATATGTCAAAGCCAAAAGTATTTGAAAAGCCGATTGGTTTAAGAGATTATTTGCCAGATGTTGTGAAGAAGCTACGTGCCATCGAGCATCGTGTTTTGGGTTGTATGGAAGGCTGGGGCTATGAGCAAATTATGACACCGACGATGGAGTTCTACGATACGGTTGGTGTAGCTAGTGCTACATCCGACGCTAAGTTGTTTAAATTGCTGAATAACCGAGGAACGACGATGGTGCTGCGCTCTGATATGACTGCTCCGATCGCGCGTGTTGTTTCATCCTTACTTAAAGAGCAAGCGATGCCACTTCGCCTTTCGTATCATGCGAATGTTTTTCGTTCGATTGAAGAGGAAGCTGGTCGCGAGGCTGAGTTTTTCCAGACAGGTGTTGAGCTTGTAGGTGACGGTTCTGCAGAAGCGGATGCCGAGGTTGTAGCTTTAGCAATCGCTTCATTAAAAGCGGCAGGAATTGAACGCTTTAAGATTGCTATTGGCCATGTTGGGTTCTTGAACGGTATGCTGGAGGAAGCGCTGCAGGACCGTCCAGAGGATCAGGCTGCACTTAAGGAGATGCTATTAAGTCGTAACTATGTCGGCTATCGCGATCTGCTTAACAAACTGAATTTATCGTCTGACATTAGCCAAGAGCTTGCTGATCTGCTTCGTCTGCGCGGGGGAGAAGAAACTTGCGAGCGCGCATTAAGTGTTAGCAGCAATGAAACAGCTCGCACTGCAATCGAGCATTTATGTCAAGTATGGTCGGTACTCAAGGCATATGGGGTTTGTGAGCACGTATTGATCGATTTAACGATGATTGGTGATTTTTCTTATTATACAGGTATGACGTTCGAGGGCTATGCCGCTGATCTTGGATTCCCAGTAGTTAGTGGAGGACGCTATGATAACTTGCTTGATGGCTTTGGACACCCTGCTCCAGCTACAGGCTTTGCAATTAAAACAACACGTATATTAGAATTACTTGATCAGGAACAAGCAGAGCAAGATCATCCATATCTAATCGTCTATGATGAAGCAGCTCGTATGGAAGCGATCCAGCATGCTCAGGTGTTGCGTCAAAAAGGAAAACAGGTTATAACAAGTAAACTAAACGATACAGAAGAGCTTTCTACGTTAATAAAAGAACGAACTAATGTAACGTACAAAGGTAGATTATATGCTGAAGTGATCGGCTTCATTGAGAAAGGAGCGAATGATTAATGAGCGGCAATGAACAACAAGTATTGAAGGTTGCGATGCCTAAAGGCCGTATCTATAAACAGGCCTCTAACCTGTTTCGTGAGGCAGGCATTCCGATACCGACAGAATATGATGATACACGAAAGCTCATAATCGAGCTGCCTGATGCAAAGATGGAATTTATTATGGCGAAGCCAGTAGATGTCCCAACTTATGTGGAGTACGGTGTCACGGATATCGGCATTGTAGGTAAAGATGTGCTGATGGAGGAGAACAAAGATGTCTATGAGCTGCTTGATCTAGGAATTGCAAAATGCCGTATGAGTGTAATAGCTCTTCCGGATTGGAAGCCGACGATTCATCCACGTGTAGCAACGAAATATCCGAACGTAGCATCAGCTTATTTCCGCGAGCTTGGACAACAGGTAGAGGTCATTAAGCTGAATGGTTCCATCGAGCTTGCCCCGATGATTGGGCTCGCTGATCGAATTGTTGATATGGTAGAAACAGGTCAGACGCTTCGTGAAAACGGACTTGTAGAGCAAACTGAAATATTCGGAATTACAAGTCGATTGATCGCGAACCGCGTCAGCTATCGAATGAAAAATGAACGGATTCAAAGCCTTTGTGATCTGCTGCAAGGAACACTTGCTTCACTTGGCTAGGGAGGATGTGTGGAGAGGTATGAGTATGAAATTGTTAAAGCCAGAGCAATTTGGCTTAAAACGTGAAGTCGAATACGGTACACCTGAACAAAATGCGGATGCTTTAGAAATCGTCTCTGATATAAAAGCCAAAGGTGACGAGGCATTGCTACATTATACGGAAAAGCTGGATAAAGTAAAGCTTTCTGCCGATCAACTGCGAGTAACAGACGAGGAGATCCAAGCCGCGTATGGGAAGGTGGAACAAGCTTTCCTTGATGCGATTCGTGAAGCAGCAATCAACATTCGTCGCTTTCACGAAAAACAGCTTCGCAATTCGTGGATGGATTTATCTCCAGACGGAACGATGCTAGGACAGCTGATTCGTCCGTTAAAGCGTGTTGGCGTATATGTGCCAGGAGGTAAGGCTGCGTATCCTTCCTCAGTGCTCATGAACGTTATCCCAGCTCAAGTAGCTGGTGTACCTGAGATTGTAATGGTCACACCTCCTGCTACAGGCGGTAAAGAAGGAATTGATCCCTATATTCTCGTGGCAGCTGCAGAAGCGGGTGTTAAGGAGCTTTATCGTGTAGGCGGTGCACAAGCGATAGCTGCGCTTGCCTATGGAACAGAATCGATTGCTCCAGTTGATAAAATATGTGGACCGGGAAACATCTATGTCGCGCTTGCTAAGCGTGCTGTATACGGTGTAGTAGACATTGACAGCATCGCTGGTCCAAGTGAAATTATCGTACTAGCAGATGACTCAGCGGACCCCGCTTATGTCGCAGCAGATCTTCTGTCACAGGCTGAGCATGATGAGATGGCTTCCGCGATTCTTGTTACTTCGTCTGTACAACTCGCTAACGCTGTAATTGCTGAGGTTGATGTACAGCTAGCTAGCTTGCCGCGTGCAGACATCGCGGCAGCATCCATCGAGCAGTATGGTGCTGTTTTGCTGACAGATAATATGGAGCAAAGCATTAACGTTGTTAACCAGCTGGCTCCAGAGCATCTGGAAATTATTACAGAGGATCCGATGTCCTTATTAAACTATATTGAGAATGCAGGAGCGATCTTTTTAGGTCCATACAGCTCTGAGCCTGTAGGTGATTATTTTGCAGGACCGAATCATATTATTCCGACAAATGGCACAGCGCGATTCTCATCGCCGGTCAATGTCGATGATTTTATAAAAAAATCAAGCATCATCTCTTATAGTAAGCAAGCATTGCTTGAGAATGGTCATAAAATTATGACGCTAGCGCGTCACGAAGGCCTTGAAGGGCATGCTCGGGCAATCGAAGTTCGATTAAACAAAGAAGGATAATAACAGCCTAAAGCTAGCTTAAAGCTCTCGCAGCTTCAGGCTAGCTGTTGCTGTGATAATAGAAGAAGAGGGTGGAGAACTAAAATGACGGATATTAAAAAAAGAGAAGCTTCCATTGTTCGTACTACGAGAGAAACGGATATTAAGCTATCCCTTGCTGTTGATGGTACTGGAGATGCAGAGATTACTACAGATGTTCCTTTCTTGAATCATATGCTAGATGCGTTCACGAAACATGGTCATTTTAATTTAACGGTTGATGCGAAGGGCGATATCGAGATTGATGATCATCATACAGTAGAGGATATTGGAATATGTCTTGGCCAAGCTTTGCTACAAGCGTTAGGAGATAAAGCAGGTATTAAACGTAGTGCTAGTGTGTTTGTTCCTATGGATGAGGCGTTGGCACAAGTTATTGTGGATATTAGTAATCGTCCGCATTTTGAATATCGTGCGGAATATCCTTCGGCAGTAGTAGGAAGCTTTGATGTTAGTCTTGTTCATGAATTTTTATGGAAATTCGCGCTCGAAGCACGGATTACACTTCATGTCATCGTTCATTATGGTTCCAACACTCACCATATGATTGAGGCTGTATTCAAAGCGTTAGGACGTGCGCTGGATGAAGCGACCACTATTGATCCACGTGTACAAGGCGTTCCTTCAACTAAGGGCGTTCTTTAATTCGAACCGTTAAAAAGGGGGCCTCGTATGATTGCAATTATTGACTATGGGATGGGGAATTTGCATTCTGTAAGTAAGGCGATAGAAAGACTGGGCTATGAAGGGATAACAACCGATCAACCTGACGTAATAATGTCTGCAGATGCGGTAATATTGCCTGGGGTTGGTGCATATGGCGATGCGATGAGAAATCTTAACGAGACTGGGCTAGGCGACGTGGCGAAGCAGTATGCAGCTTCAGGGAAGCCGATGCTTGGGATATGTCTTGGTATGCAGCTGCTATTTGAACAGAGCGTGGAATTCGGTGAACATCAAGGCCTGGGTCTGCTGCAAGGAAAGGTTGTTAAGTTTCAAGGAGATTTCAAAATACCGCATATGGGCTGGAATAAGCTGACGTTTTTGCAGCCTTCTCCGTTGTTTGAATCGCTGGATGAGGGGCATGTTTATTTTGTTCATTCCTATCATGCGCTTGTGGAGAATAAGGAAAATCTTCTAGCGACCGGTGATTACTTTGGGCCTGTGACAGCGATTGTAGCTAAGGATAATGTGTTCGGGATGCAGTTTCACCCGGAAAAAAGTGGAACGCTTGGTATGGAGCTGCTTCGTAATTTTCTAGCGATGTCAACACAAAGCCAGTAGCATGTGTTCGAGCAGTAAGCAAGCTTTGAACTAGACAGTGAATTTACAGTTATAACTACATCTTGAAATTGCATCATGTAATCGTATATGCAACTTATAAAAGTGAAAACGATGAACAGGCGCTCAGCCTGATAAGGAGGCGTAAATGATGTTGGTAAAGCGAATTATTCCATGCTTGGATGTGAAGGATGGCCGGGTCGTAAAAGGGGTTAACTTTGTAAATTTACGAGATGCGGGAGATCCGGTTGAATTAGCTGCAACTTATGATCAAGAAGGCGCAGATGAGCTTGTGTTTCTCGATATTTCAGCTTCTGTAGAAGGGCGCGCAACGATGGTAGATGTCGTTAAACGGACTGCTGGAGAGATTAAGATTCCTTTTACAGTTGGTGGTGGAATCTCAAGTGTCGAGGATATGACTCGTATACTGCGTGCAGGTGCAGACAAAATCGGAATTAACACGGCGGCCGTATTGAATCCAGAGCTTATTACGGAAGGCTCTCGCCGCTTTGGTGCGCAATGTATCGTTGTTGCGATCGATGCTCGCTATAATGATGATTGGCAGGATTGGGAAGTCTATACCCATGGAGGACGCAAGCCAGCAGGGCTTCGTGCCGTAGAATGGGCTGCAAAGGTAGAAGAGCTAGGTGCAGGCGAGATATTGCTGACGAGCATGAATGCGGACGGAACGAAGGATGGCTTCGATATTGCTTTAACGAAGGCGGTTAGTGAGCGAGCAGGCATCCCAGTTATTGCATCAGGCGGAGCGGGTAAAGTTGAGCATTTTGCTGAAGTTTTCCAGGAGGCCAAAGCAGATGCAGCACTGGCAGCGACGATTTTTCACTACAAGGAAATGACGATTGCTGAAGTGAAGGATGATTTACGAGCAAAAGGAGTAGAGGTGCGATGAGTTTAAGTGAAATCAAATGGGATGCAAGCGGTCTTGTTCCGGCAATTGTTCAAGATGTACAAAGCAAAGAGGTACTGATGCTTGCCTATATGAACGAGGAATCACTAAAGCTTTCTCAGGAAACGGGCTATACTTGGTTTTGGAGCCGTTCTCGCAATGAGCTGTGGAATAAAGGTGCTACGAGCGGGCATAAGCAGCGTATTACGAGCATGAGCTATGATTGCGATGGAGACACATTGCTCGTTAAGGTTGAGCAAGTTGGCCCAGCTTGTCATACGGGAAGTTATAGCTGCTTTACGAAGCCATTGCAGCTTGCTGGTGGCCAAGAGCAAGTAGCGATGGCATCAGAGGGTAGTGATCGTTTTGCAATGCTGGCACAGCTGGAGGCAACGATCGCTCAGCGTGATGCAGAGCGTCCTGAAGGCACGTATACGACGTATCTGTTCGACAAAGGTGTTGATAAAATATTGAAAAAGGTAGGAGAAGAGTCTGCGGAAGTGATTATTGCAGCGAAAAATCAAGATAATGATGAGCTGCGAGCGGAAGCAAGCGACCTTATTTTCCACCTTATGGTACTTTTTCGTGAGCGCGGGTTGCCTTTCGACGCAATATTAAGTGAATTGAAAGATCGACATGGTAAGCCAACAACGAATAAAATGCGATAATTTTTGATTTTGTCGAAAAATAGTGTCATTTCTTTTTGAAATCTTGATAATTCAATGTATAATAGGACAAGTAGAAATGCTTCGTTTACATTTAATTTATATGGTTGAAACGCTCAGGAGGGTATCATGTTAAGCGACAAGGTGCGTATTTTTTCGGGTTCATCCAATCCCGCTTTAGCTCAAAAGATCAGTGAACATCTGGGAATGCCATTAGGAGCTATTAAAATATCTCGCTTCAAAAGTGGTGAGGTCTATGTACACTATGAGGAAACGATTCGGAATTGTGATGTATTTCTAGTTCAATCGTTCTCCCATCCAATTAATGAGCACTTTGTTGAATTGCTCGTTATGATCGATGCGGCGAAACGTGCTTCAGCGCGTACAATTAATATCATTATGCCGTATTATGGTTATGCACGTCAGGAGAGAAAGGCAGCTCCGCGTGAACCGATTTCAGCGAAGATGCTTGCCGATGTTCTAACGACTGTTGGTGCAACACGCGTCGTTACGATTGATCTTCATGCACCAGCAATTCAAGGCTTCTTCAACATTCCAGTAGATCATATGACAGCGTTAGACTTGATCAGTGCTCATTTAAAGGCGCAGAACATTAAAAATCCAGTCGTAGTGTCTCCGGATGCAGGACGTGCTACAACAGCAGAAAAGCTTGCGAATTATTTGGATACATCGTTTGCGATCATGATTAAAAAACGTTCTGCTCATAATGAATCATCGATTACACATGTTATTGGTGATGTTGCTGGACAAACGCCGATTATTATCGAGGATATGATTGATACTGGTGGTACAATCATTAATGTTGTCGAAAGCTTAAAAGAGCACGGTGCAGAAGATGTTTATGTCTGCGCGACACACCCATTATTCTCGGGTGATGCGATTAAACGTCTCGATCATCCAAACATCAAGGAAGTTATCGTAACTGATACGATTGCTCTGCCTGAAGATACGCCTGATCGTTTCAAAGTTTTAACTGTAGCTCCGCTTCTAGCAGAGGCTACAAAAATTATTATTGATGGTGGTTCAATTAGCGTTTTGTTTAAAAACAATGGCGTCTAATGGACATCTGGTACGGATTAAACTGCGGAATGACCTATAGTCATCCGCGGTTTTTTATTTGTAAATTATATGTTCAGAGAGGTCATGTGCTATAATTGACGTATTAAAAAAAGGGAGGTGCCTTGACCATGAAAAAAAATAAGCGTGTTGCAGGTGATCAGCACGGCATGACACTGCTGCAGCTTGATGCTAATTTGTTCTATGAGCGAGCGATTCGCTCCTTGGACCGTTTCCATTATGACAAGGCCCTTAAATATTTTCAAAAAGCCGTAGAATATGAACCTAACAATCCTGTTAATTATTGTAATATGGCTGGAGTATTGTCTGAGATCGGCAAGTACGGAGAGTCTAATCATATTTTGCAAAAGGTAATTAATGAGATTGATCCCGATATGACAGAATGTCACTTTTACATGGCTAACAATTTTGCCAACATGGAGTATTTTGAAGAGGCAGAGCGTGAGCTTCTTCATTATTTGCAGGAGGACGAGGAAGGGCATTATCTTGAGGAAGCCGAAGAAATGATAGAGTTTCTTCAGTATGAGCTGGAACGTCCTACTCCACTCACTAAGGTAAAGGCGAGAGCTGGTGTATATGAGCATATCCGAGCTAGAGAATTGCTCGAGGAAGGGAAGTTTCCTGATGCGATTGGCTTGTTAGAGACAATTACAGAGGAGCATCCTGATTTTCTGGCGGCTCGTAACAATCTTGCGTTAGCGTATTATTATGTTGGTTTATCGAATGATGCTAAGCAAGCCATCGAGAGTGTATTAGAGCAGGACCCGGCCAACTTGCATGCTTTATGCAATCTGGCGATTTTTTATTACTATGAAGGCAATCAGGAGAAGCTGAAGCAATTGGTTAGTGTCCTTAGAAAGCTAGATCCGTTCTATCAAGAGCATCTGTTCAAGCTAGCGACGACGATGGGGATTGTTAAAGAACATGCTGCAGCGCTTCGTCACTTTCAACGTTTAACGAAGCAGGGCGAAGCGAAGAAAGACCCATGCATTGCTCACTTTGCAGCTGTTGCTGCATGCAATATTGGAAAGCTGGAACTTGCCGAAAGGTACTGGCTCATGACCCGAAGCATCGATGAGCAGTCTCTACTTCCTTCGTTTTTCCTCATTTTGGTGAAACAATTGCAACAAGAGCCATCACTTCCTATGTCTCTATCCTACAGCTATTTCTCTACGGTGGAGGAGCAGATGGATGCCTGGGAGCATCAGGCTAGAGAACGAGGCATAGAGCAAGGGCCGTTGTTCAAGCGAGCGTATCTGTTCTGGGCGTTCCAGTATAGTGATCGAGAGGCAAAGCTGAAGGCGATCTACGATCTGGAGTCATGCTATAACGATGCAGTGGAAGAGAGACTTAAGCAGTTTTTGCTGCAAGATAATGAAGACGATTATCTAAAACGTCTCGTTATGTATGCACTGCGTTCGATGGGCATGGAGGAAGCTTTTGATGTCATGCTTGGCGGTAAGCTACTGCAGGTAGATGCTCAACGTGTGCCGACGATGGAAAGTAGCAATCTGATTGATTGTGATCCTTTATGGGAGCGGGTAGCAGAGCTATCGCTCGCACACACGGCTAAGCGTTATAATGCAATTTGGCAGCACGATATGATTACGTTATGGATTAACTATTTATCCAAGGGGAATATATCGACTTCGAAGTTAACGAAGCTGGAAGCATGGGCAGCAGCGCTGGAGTATTTGACAGCGAAGCTTTACAACAAGCCAATAACGTATCATGAAGCTGCGGTTCGTTACGGAACGAGCATAACGACGATCAGTAAGCGAGTTAAAGATATCGATGCTGTACTTGGAATTAAAGGTAAGCTTAAGGATGCACCTTGGTTTATCGGAAGCAATAGAAAGTAATGAGAAGTGTTCAATGATTGAGCAAGTGGAGAGGCTACAATATTCCAGACGGAACTTGTAGTCTTTCGCCACATAAGAGGAAGTTCAAAAAGTATCTCTTTGATCACGAAGTTTTACTGAACGTTTACTCGGCATCGAATCTTGAATTCATTGCTTACAGCGTATGCTTCGGTGCTGAAAGTTGAACTTTTTGAACAGTCATTAAGTAGTGCGTTTTGCGCGCTGTGGCTAAGCTTGACCGTTAACGATGGAACGCTTATAGTTGAAATGGAACTTTATATGAATGAGGTGGAGTCATGTCCGAAAAAATTTATGTTGGTGTTGATGTTGGCGGTACTACGATGAAACTAGGTATTTGCGATTCAGAAGGCACATTGTTACACACGTTTGAGGGGCCAACAGAGGTTAACAAAGGGTCAGATACTATTCTTCACAACATTGCAAAATACTCAAAGCAAATTGTTGAGGAGTCCTCTTATTCATGGGAACAAGTGCAAGGAGTAGGAATCGGAATAGCTGGTTTTTTGGATATTCCAAACGGCTATATGAAGCATTCACCGAATTTGTATATAAACAATGTTGATATAAAAGGTGCTTTGGAAAAAGAACTCAATGTACTTATTAAAGTGAATAACGATGCGAATGTCGCTGCACTAGGTGAAGCTTGGGCAGGAGCAGGTCGTGGCATCTCCAACTGCGTCATGTATACACTTGGAACAGGTGTAGGCGGTGGCATTATTATTGATGGTAAAATTGTTGAAGGTTTTCAAAGTGTAGCAGGCGAGCTTGGTCATATGGCGATCGTACCTGATCTTGAAGCGATTCAATGCGGCTGTGGCAAGAGAGGCTGTCTTGAAACGGTATCTTCTGCAACCGGTATTATTCGTATGGCTGAGGAAGCGGTTGCGCGCGGTGATCGTACGACACTATCCAACGTAGAGAAGATTATGGCAAAGGATGTACTCGATGCAGCTAAAGCCGGAGATGAAGTAGCAACTCGCATCGCTGCACGTGCGGCATATTATCTTGGTCGTTCGATGGCGATGATGTCGGTTATCTTGAATCCAGAATGCTTTATAGTTGGTGGTGGAGTAGCGAAGGCAGGCGACTTCTTATTCGACCAAATCCGTGAAGTTTTCGAAAAGTATACGCAAGATGCTTCTAAGGAAAACGTCAAGATTGTCCCAGCTGTTCTTGGTAATAACGCAGGGGTTGTAGGAGCTGCAGGTTTAATTTTAAGAGGATAGTAGGTGTTGCTTATGGAACCAGCAACGAATTTGTCTCAGCTTGTTATTATTACGGGGATGTCTGGAGCAGGAAAAACGATAGCCGTTCAAAGCTTAGAGGATCTAGGCTTTTTCTGCGTTGATAATTTACCTCCAGTACTTATACCGAAGTTTGCCGAATTGATTGAGCAATCGAATGGCAAGATCGGAAAGGTTGCCCTTGTAATTGACTTGCGCGGCCGAGAGTTCTTTACTGCACTTTCTGAGGCGTTGGCATACATGAACGAGCATCATACGATTAATTGTGAAATATTATTTTTAGATGCTAGTGATGAAACGCTCGTTCGACGCTATAAGGAAAGCAGACGTCGTCATCCGATGTCTCAGCAAAGTATGCCACTAGAAGGTATAAAAGCTGAACGAGCACTGCTTGAGGATCTAAAGGGGAAGGCGTCATTAACGATTAACACGAGCGATCTGAAGCCAGCGATGCTGAAGGAGCGTTTGATCAATCATTTTGGGCAAACCCAGCAGCGTTCACTTATCGTTAATATTACGTCATTCGGCTTTAAATACGGAATTCCGCTCGATGCAGATCTTGTATTTGATGTGCGGTTTTTGCCTAATCCACATTATATTGATGAGTTAAGACCAAATACAGGTCAACATCCGGATGTTTATGAATATGTTATGAAATGGCCTGAAACGCATACATTTCTAGAAAAGCTTGTTGATATGCTAGAATATCTGATTCCTCAGTATGATGAAGAAGGAAAAAGTCAGGTTGTCATAGGAATTGGTTGCACGGGTGGAAAGCATCGTTCGGTAGCGCTTTCCGAGTATTTGGGCAAAAACTTAACATTAAAGGACTCAGAGCAGATACGTGTAAGTCATCGTGATTCAGAGCGCGACAGGACATAATGAGAGGAGCATGCACATCGTGCAGAAGGTCGTTAGACGTCCCAAAATAGTAGTCATCGGTGGCGGCACAGGTCTTTCTGTTATGTTAAGGGGCTTGAAGGAAAAGCCCCTTGATATAACTGCGATTGTCACGGTTGCAGATGATGGAGGCAGTTCGGGGATTTTGCGTAATGAGCTTCATATTCCTCCACCTGGAGATATACGCAACGTACTGTCAGCACTGGCAGATGCGGAACCACTGCTTGCTGAGGTGCTGCAGTATCGCTTTACGAATGGAACTGGCCTTGCCGGACATACGCTTGGCAATCTGATGCTGGCCGCTATGACGGATATTTCGGGGGACTTTGTAACAGGGATTAAACAACTGTCGCAGGTGCTTGCTGTAAGAGGCAAGGTGTTACCAGCGGCGAATCGCGCGATTGTGCTAAAGGCGGAGATGAGCGACGGAACGATTGTTACCGGAGAATCAATGATTCCTAAAGCAAATGGCGCCATTAAGCGTGTTTTTTTAGAGCCTCAGGATGTAGAAGCTTTGCCGGAGGCGGTAGAAGCACTTGAGCAAGCCGACGCAATATTAATCGGGCCAGGAAGCTTATACACAAGCATTATGCCTAATCTGATTGTTCCGAAGCTTGCACAAGCCATCGTTGAGTCAGAGGCAGTCAAATTATTTGTTTGTAATGTTATGACCCAACCAGGGGAAACTGACAATTATTCCGTTAGCAATCATTTGGATGCTATTTATGATCATATCGGGCATCATTTATTCGATTATGTTATCGTTAACAATGGAGAAATTCCTCCTCATGTTGAAAGTAAATACGCTGAGATCGGTGCAAAAGCTGTCCAATTGGATATAGATGAGGTTACGAAGCGCGGCTATCATGTTATAGCTGATCAGCTCGTATTATTCCGGACGTTTTTACGACACGATGCAGAGCGTTTAAGTCATCATATATATAAATTAGTTGAAAACTGGATGCTTAGAAAGAGGTGAGAAACATGTCTTTTGCGGCTCAAACAAAAAAAGAATTAACGATGGTCGAAACAGAGTCGTGCTGTGAACGTGCGGAGTTAGCTGCACTCATTCGCATGAATGGCGCTGTGAGCGTATCAAGCCGCAAGGTCGTATTGGATATCTCTACTGAGAATGCCGCAATTGCACGTCGTATTTATACGCTAGTTAAAAGGCATTTTAACGTTCACGTTGAGCTGCTCGTTCGTAAAAAAATGCGCTTGAAAAAGAACAACGTATATATTGTTCGCTTGCCGGAGAAAGTCCAGGAGATTTTGACAGAATTAAGTATTGTATCTGAAGGCTTTGTGTTTAGTTCTGGCATCGATAGTAAAATTATTCGCAAAAGCTGCTGTAAGCGTTCCTACCTACGTGGTGCATTTCTAGCCGGGGGTTCTGTCAACAACCCGGAAGGATCATCTTATCATCTAGAGATTGCTTCTATGTATGAGGAGCACTGCAAAGCGCTTGTAGAGCTTGCTAATAGCTTCGGATTAAATGCACGTTGTATTGAACGTAAAAAAGGATTTATTTTTTATATTAAGGAAGGCGAGAAAATTATTGAGCTGCTCAACATCGTAGGAGCACATCAAGCTTTATTCAAGTTTGAGGATGTTCGCATCATGCGTGATATGCGCAACTCAGTGAATCGAATCGTAAATTGTGAGACAGCGAATTTGAATAAAACGATTGGGGCTGCGGTCAGACAAATCGATAATATAAAGTTGCTGCAAAAAGAAATTGGACTTGAAAACCTGCCAGATAAAATCCGAGAGGTTGCTGAAATTCGTTTGGCGCATCCAGATCTGAATTTGACAGAGGTCGGAGAGATGTTAAAGGTGAAGGTAAGTAAATCCGGTGTCAATCATCGCTTACGTAAAATTGATGAGATGGCAGAAAAAATAAGGAATGGCTCAACTTTAACCTAGTAGAAATGGGCTTGGAATGGTATAATAACTTATAAAGCTTTAAATGTCCGATTATAATTTTTGACTTTAAATATAGGGGGTATGTTTTTCATGGCAAGGCTTCCAGTAGTTGTTCGTTTGAAAACAGGGTTACACGCTAGACCTGCAGCGTTATTCGTACAAGAAGCGAACAAGTTTTCCTCTGAGGTATTTGTGGAAAAAGACGATAAGAAAGTGAACGCGAAGTCGATCATGGGTATTATGAGTCTTGCGATCAGCTCTGGCACTGAAATTACAATTAGTGCTGATGGCTCTGATGCAGAGCAAGCGGTTAATGCATTGATTGCACTTGTAAGTAAGGAAGAGCTCGAAAACCAATAATGATGTGATAAAGGCTGCCAGTCGTTCTATTCTTGGAATAGTATGACTGGCAGCCTCTTTAATTACGTTAGATTTTGTTTGGATCAAGCTCCAGATTCAAGCTTTCGATGAGTTCTTTCAGTTTATTGGCTGATTTTTCGAATAAAGCCTGCTCTTCATCAGTTAGAGTAAGCTCCAATGTCTTGCGAACGCCGCTTCGGTCTACAATGCACGGTACGCCGAGATAGATATCAGATACTCCGCAGTAGTTATCAAGCAACGTAGATACATTCAGAACAGCGCCTTCGTCATCCAGAATAGCAGTAACGATACGGTCTAGTGCTAGTGCAATGGCATAGTAAGTAGCGCCTTTTGCTTCAATGATCTCATAAGCTGCATCACGTGTTTGTAGGAAAAGGCTTTGCTTGGTCTCCTCATCCAGCTCAATGTCTACTCCAGCGACGTTAGCTAGGCTCCATACTGGCAGCTCAGAATCTCCATGCTCACCTATAATATGGGCGTGTACGCTGCGTGGATCGATCTTAAGCTCTTTACCGATCAGGTAGCGGAAACGACCGCTATCAAGCAATGTACCAGAACCGATTACGCGGTTGACTGGCCAGCCAGACTTTTTAAGCGTAACATAAGCCATAATATCAACTGGATTCGTAGCAATTAACAAGATTGCTTCTTGGTTGTACGGAAGAATTTGTTTAATGATGCTATCGAAAATATCCGCATTACGCTTTAATAAATCTGTGCGAGTCTCTCCTGGACGCTGTGCTGCACCTGCTGTAATGATAATAATGTCTGCACCGACGCAATCCTCATACGTGCCAGCCCATAGCTTAGCTCCCCCAATATAAGGCATACCATGGTTCATATCCAGTGCATCACCAGCTGCTTTCGCGTGATTCGCATCAATTAGTACAAGCTCATTGACACGATTGCGGAGCATTAATGTATAGGCGGTAGTAGAACCAACGAATCCCGCACCGATAATAACGACTTTTTTAGTTTTCATGAACATCACCACTTTCTTCAAAATAAGGTTTATTAATATAGTAATAAAACATAGCCATAAATACACTGCCGCCAATAATATTCCCTATTGTAGCGGGGATTAGATTGTGAAAGATCTGTTCAATGCTAAGTGCTCCCCAGCCTTGCGCCGCAATAGAAATGGCAAATACAGACATATTCGCTATACTATGTTCAAAACCTGCAATAAAAAAGCTGAATACTAACATAATCATGATGCACATTTTTGCACCATCGGTTTTCATCATAAATGGAGCAAAAAAGGCTAAGCATACGAGCCAGTTACACAAAATTCCACGAAAAAATATCTCTACTGTCGTTGCATCAACTTTATTATTGGCTACTTTTAATAAAAACCCATGAATTTGCTCGCTATCAAAAAGTCCTGTTGCCCATGTGAATGCCGCGAAAAAGATTGCGCCGATAATATTGCCGAAGTAGCTCAGGCACAGCAAGCGAAGTATTTTACCCCAGCTTATCTTTTTGCGAAGTGCACTAAAGCTGAGATAGAACGTATTACCCGTAAATAAATCCCCGCCGCCGTAATAAATTAAGATGATAGCAATACAAAATGTTAGAGCAGCTGCTGGGTAAGTAAAAGGGGAATGGACTTCATAAAAGAAGCTTGCAGTTTTGAAGGCAACAATGACACCAAAGCCGATAAACATACTTGCTATCATAGAGCGCATCATGTAGCGCAGCTTACTTTGGTCATAGATCTTCAATTTTTTTAGTGCTAGTTGTTCAACCTTGTATAATGCCTCTGTTTCCATGATCGATTCCCCCAATTATTGCGAGTAATGCTGGTGCTGTTCTGTGATAATTCAATCATAAGTGTAAGCAAGATATTGGTAAGTGACAATTATCACAAGAGGCAGTGAAATGAGAAAAGTGAGTAAACGCATAGATGTGTGTTGTTAATGCATTATTGTAGATTCATGTAGTGTAGTAAAGGAGGTAAATAAAAAGAACTGCAGCATACGTCACGTAGACGGAGATACTGCAGTCCTGTACAAGCTTTGATCAAAACAGTGCAAACGTATTAATTGACACGTTCGATTACTTTATCGATCAAGCCGTATTCAACAGCTTCGTGCGCACTCATAAAGTAGTCGCGATCAGTATCTTGATTAACTCGCTCAATCGGTTGACCAGAACGATCAGCTAGAATTTGATTCAATTTTTCACGCATATTAATGATTCGCTTAGCACGAATCGCGATATCGCTTGCTTGACCTTCTGCACCGCCTAGAGGTTGGTGAATCATAACTTCACTGTTAGGTAGTGCAAAGCGTTTGCCCTTTTCTCCAGCTGCTAGTAGAAAAGCGCCCATTGAAGCAGCCATACCTACACAAATCGTCGATACGTTAGGTTTAATGTATTGCATCGTATCGTAGATAGCCATACCAGCTGTAATAGAGCCACCAGGCGAGTTGATGTATAAATGAATGTCTTTCTCTGAGTCTTCAGCAGCTAGAAATAGCAATTGTGCAATAATAGAATTGGCAACAACGTCATTTACACCAGAGCCAAGCATAATAATACGATCTTTTAACAAACGAGAATAAATGTCATAAGAACGCTCTCCACGATTACTTTGTTCAATAACCATAGGCACAAAGTTCATTTTAACCAATCCTCCTTAATAGTATGTAAAAATATAATAATGGATATTTAATCAAAAGTCAAAGATGGTCAAACTCGTATTCATTTTATTAGTTTTACCGTAATATGCATGCGTTAAACGTAAAAAAAGACAGGGTGGAAAAATGTAGTCATTTTCCGTCCTGTCTTTATTCTAGGAGTGTATTGGACAACCCCATGTTATATGTACAATGCTTTTGTAATATAGTGGCGCGCCCGCCAGGAATTGAACCTAGATCTCAGGCTCCGGAGGCCTGCGTCATATCCATTGGACCACGGGCGCAACTATTATATTGTATTGGATTTTAGAAGATGAAGCAAGTATTAATCGGATATTGCTTTACAAACTCAAAATAAAAAACAAAGTATAACCTATATTAGGTCTGGCAAAACTCCAAATGTAACTCATTATCTTCAAATAAAAATATTAATTTATGGAAGTAATCGTTTACATCATTAAATGCGTACTTGCGATGAGGTGAGTATTTAGGTACAATGTAAGTGGGACTTAAATAATACCACAGGGACAAAAAATGTCCAAGGTAATTGTTCCAATGTCGTTCACGCGGACACTTGCCGATGGAGTGAGGTATTTATGCAACAGCTTATTGAACTGCAGCGGCAGCTCGTACCTGAGCTTTTAGAAGTGATGAGCAAACGTTACAAGATATTGCAGCAAGTGATGCTTTCAGGGACGATTGGACGTCGAGCGCTGGCAAATGTGATGGCGATGACGGAACGCGTGCTGCGAGCAGAAACAGAGATGCTAAAGGAACAAGGACTCTTATTGATTTCATCATCAGGCATGACACTTAGTGAAGAAGGCAAAAGAGTGTTGGAGCAATTAGAGCAGCTTGATCCGCTTGTATTTGTAAGCTCAGAACTTGAAAAAAAGCTTCAGAACTTGTATGGCTTGCAGCAAGTTATTGTAGTTCCAGGTGATTCAGAGCAGTCTGAAGCGTCAAAGCGTGAGCTTGGAAGAGCTGCGGGGCTTCTTTTGAAGCGAGTCGTTCGATCAGGCGACGTTATTGCTGTATCAGGCGGAACAACAACGGCGCAAGTAGCTAAGTATCTTAGCTTGCCCAACTCAATAAAAGATGTTGTGTTCGTGCCAGCACGTGGCGGTCTTGGTGAAAGCTTGGACTATCAAGCGAATACGATAGCATCAACAATGGCTAAGCGTACCGATGGACAATATCGGTTGCTGCATGTTCCTGATCACATTAGCGAGGATGCATATGAATCGATGATGCAGGAGCCATCTATTAAGGAAATTGTTGAGGTTATCCGTAGCGCGCGAATTTTTATTCATGGTATTGGTGACGCTACTGTAATGGCAAGACGAAGAAAGACAGATCCTGAAGAAGTCCAAGCGATGGTTGCAGAAGGGGCAATGGCTGAATCCTTCGGTTTTTATTTTAACCGGCATGGTGAACCAATTCATAAAATGAAGACGGTCGGAATGCGTATGGAGGATATTGAGCAGATTGGTCATATAATTGCAGTTGCTGGCGGTACGAGTAAGGCAGTAGCCATTGATGCGATCATGAGATTTGGTCATAATCATGCACTTGTTACCGATGAAAGCGCGGCTAAGGCAATGATCGCTATGAATGAAAAGGATGAACCCATCAGGCATCATGACGAACTGTAAATTTTACACTCGTCTTGAACATAAAGCTTTTCAAAATTCAAATCATGCTTAGGAGGACTTACAAATGATTAAAGTAGGTATTAATGGTTTTGGACGTATTGGTCGTCTAGCATTCCGTCGCATTCAAAATGTGGAAGGCATTGAAGTAGTAGCAATCAACGATTTGACTGACGCTAAAATGCTTGCTCACTTGCTTAAATATGATACAACTCAAGGCCGTTTCGATGGCGATGTTGAAGTTCATGAGGGCTTCTTCAAAGTAAACGGCAAAGAAATTAAAGTTCTTGCTAACCGTAATCCAGAAGAATTGCCATGGGGCGACCTTGGCGTAGATATCGTTCTTGAATGTACTGGTTTCTTCACAACTAAAGAAGCTGCTGAAAAACACCTTAAAGGTGGCGCTAAAAAAGTTGTTATCTCTGCTCCAGCTACAGGCGATATGAAAACAATCGTTTACAACACTAACCATGAAATTCTTGATGGTACTGAGACAGTTATCTCTGGTGCTTCTTGTACAACAAACTGCCTAGCTCCTATGGCTAAAACACTTAACGATAAATTCGGTATTGTTCAAGGTCTTATGACTACAATCCACGCTTACACAGGCGACCAAAACACTCTTGATGCTCCGCATCCAAAAGGTGACTTCCGTCGTGCTCGTGCAGCGGCTGAAAACATTATCCCTAACACAACTGGTGCTGCTAAAGCTATCGGTCTTGTTATTCCTGATCTTCAAGGTAAACTTGACGGTGCTGCTCAACGTGTACCTACACCAACAGGTTCTCTAACTGAGCTTGTAACTGTATTGAACACTAAAGTAACTGCTGAAGAAGTTAACGCTGCTATGAAAGCTGCTGCTGACGAATCTTTCGGTTACACTGAAGACGAAATCGTATCTTCTGATATCATCGGAATCACTTACGGTTCTCTATTCGACGCTACACAAACAAAAGTATTGACTGTTGGCGATCAACAGCTTGTTAAAACTGTAGCTTGGTACGATAACGAAATGTCTTATACATCTCAACTTATCCGTACAGTAGAGCACTTTGCAAAATTGATCAAGTAATAATTGCAATATCATAGAGCGGAAACAGCGATATTGTTTCCGCTCTTTATCTATCATCTTTTAGCGTAATATTTACCAAAAAGTGAATGATAGCTATGAGCATAATAATGGTTGCGGAGGAGCGTCTAATGAATAAGAAAAGTGTACGTGATATCGAAGTAACAGGTAAAAAAGTATTCGTGCGTGTTGATTTTAATGTGCCTCTAGAAAATGGTGCAATTACTGATGACAAGCGTATTCGTGAAACTTTACCAACAATTAATTACCTTATAGAAAATGGCGCTAAAGTCATTCTTGCTAGCCACTTGGGTCGTCCAAATGGTGAGGTTGTAGAAGAACTTCGTCACACGGCTAGTGCAGTACGTTTGTCTGAGCTACTTGGCAAGCCAGTAGTTAAAGCTAATGAGGCTGTTGGCGATGCAGTTAAAGCTCAAATTGCTGAAATGCAAAATGGCGATGTTCTACTTCTTGAAAACGTGCGTTTCTATCCAGGCGAAGAGAAAAACGATCCGGAGCTTGCTAAACAATTTGCTGATCTTGCTGATCTTTTCGTTAATGATGCATTCGGTGCTGCTCACCGTGCTCATGCTTCAACAGAAGGTATCGCTCATCACTTGCCAGCAGTATCTGGCTTGCTAATGGAAAAAGAGCTTGATGTTCTAGGTAAAGCACTTAACAATCCAGAGCGTCCGTTCACTGCGATCGTTGGTGGTTCGAAAGTTAAAGATAAAATTGCGGTTATCGAAAAAATGATTGAGCTTGCTGATAACATCATTATTGGCGGAGGTCTTTCTTATACATTCTTCAAGGCTCAAGGCCATGAGATTGGTCAATCATTGCTAGACAATAGCAAACTTGATCTTACGCTTGAGTTTATTGAAAAAGCGAAAAAAGCGGGCAAAAACTTGTATTTGCCAGTCGATGTCGTTGTTACAGATGAATTCAGTGCGAAAGCAAACACTAAAATCGTACCTATAGACAGCATTCCTGCTGATATGGAAGGTATCGATATCGGTCCAAAAACTCGTGAAATCTACGCTGACGTTATTAAAAACTCTAAGCTAGTAGTTTGGAATGGACCTATGGGCGTATTCGAAATCGAGCCATTCTCTCATGGTACACTTGCAGTAGCTCAAGCTACAGCTGAAACTGATGCTTACACAGTAATCGGTGGCGGTGATTCTGCAGCAGCAGCTGAGAAATTTGGTCTAGCTGATAAGATGAACTTCATCTCTACGGGTGGCGGCGCTTCTCTTGAGTTTATGGAAGGTAAAGCTCTTCCAGGCGTTGTAGCTCTTAACGATAAATAAGATTGGTCCTAATTAAGGATGTGTGATCCGTCACTGGATTGTACATCCTTGAGGACTGTTAATGAGACCTATGCTTCCGAAGTAACTTTTTCTCGCGAAGAAGTTATTACGAAAGCATCAAAAAAATTCGAATATGCTTCCGAAGTAACTTTTTCGCAAGGAAGTTCTCAGGAAAGTATCAAAAAGTTTTGGCTTATGCTTCCGAAGTAACTTTTTCGCAAGGAAGTTCTCAGGAAAGTATCAAAAAGTTTTGAGGAGGACAAAAAAATGAGCAGAACACCTATTATTGCAGGTAACTGGAAAATGTTTAAGACGGTTTCTGAATCAATTGCTTTCTTTGACGCTGTTAAAGGTAAGGCTGAGGTTGCAGGTGTGGAAAGTGTTATTTGCGCACCATTTACGAACCTTCCAGCGCTTGTTGAAGCAGCAAAAGGTACATCTATCGCTATCGGTGCGCAAAATCTTCACTTTGAAGATAACGGTGCGTTTACTGGTGAGATCAGCGGCGTTATGCTGAAAGATCTTGGTGTGAAATACGTATTGATCGGTCACTCTGAGCGTCGTCAATACTTCGCTGAAACAGATGAGACGGTTAACAAAAAGGTTCATGCTGCATTCAAGCACAGCCTAGTGCCTATCGTATGTATCGGTGAAAACCTGGAAGAGCGTGAAGCTGGTACTACAAAAGATGTATGTCGTACGCAAACAGTAGCAGCGTACAAAGGCATCTCTGCTGAGCAAGCTGCTCAATCTGTTATCGCATATGAGCCAGTATGGGCAATCGGTACGGGTAAATCCTCTACTTCTGCAGATGCACAAGATGTTATTGGCTATGTGCGCAGTGTAGTAGCTGATCTTTATGATCAAGCAACTGCTGATGCAGTACGTATTCAATACGGTGGTAGTGTAAAACCTAACAATGTCGCAGAATATCTTGGTCAGCAAGATATCGATGGTGCACTTGTTGGTGGTGCAAGCTTAGAGCCAGATTCCTTTGTAGCACTAGTCGAGGGGGCCAAGTAAGATGGCTAATCGTAAACCAGTTGCATTAATTATTATGGATGGATTCGGTCTTCGTAATGATGTGGTAGGCAATGCTGTTGCTCAAGCAAAAAAACCTAACTATGATCGCTTTCTTCAGCAATATCCTAATACAACTTTGGTAGCTTGCGGTGAAGCTGTTGGTCTTCCAGAGGGACAAATGGGTAACTCTGAGGTAGGGCACTTAAATATTGGTGCTGGTCGTATCGTTTATCAGGATCTTACTCGCATTACGAAATCGATTCGTGATGGCGAATTTTTCGAGAACGAAACGTTTGCTAAAGCGATAAGCAATGCAAAAGATAACGGTAAAAAGCTTCATATCTATGGCTTGCTTTCTAATGGTGGGGTGCATAGCCACATTGACCATATTGTAGCCTTGCTTGAAACAGCAAAACGTCAAAACTTTAGTGAAGTATATATTCATGGCTTTTTGGACGGTCGTGATGTATCTCCTAATAGTGGTGCAGGTTTTGTTGAATATTTAGAAGAGAAGATTACCGAAGTAGGCGTAGGTAAAATCGCAACGCTTTCTGGTCGTTACTATGCGATGGATCGTGATAAGCGCTGGGAGCGTGTAGAAAAAACTTACCGTGCTCTTGTATATGGAGAAGGCGAAAAAGCAACGAATCCATTACAAGCGGTTAAAGATTCCTATGCGAATGAAGTATATGATGAGTTCTTCTTGCCAACCGTAATCGTTGACGAAAATGGTGCTCCTGTTGCAACAGTAGAAGATCAAGACTCTGTTATTTTCTGTAACTTCCGTCCTGACCGAGCAATCCAATTGTCTCAAGTATTTACGAACGAAGATTTCCGTGGATTTGAACGTGGTGACAAGCAACCTAAAGATTTATTCTATGTGTGCTTAACGATGTTCAGCGAAACAGTTGGTGGTCTTGTTGCTTACTCACCTAAAAACCTAGATAATACACTAGGTGAGGTGCTTGCGCAGAACAACCTAACACAGCTTCGTACGGCTGAGACAGAAAAGTATCCTCACGTTACGTTCTTCTTCAGTGGAGGTCGTGATAAAGAGCTTCCTGGTGAAACTCGTGTACTAATTAACTCACCTAAAGTTGCAACGTATGATTTGCAGCCTGAGATGAGTGCTTATGAGCTTGCTGAGTCTACAGTACGTGAGATTGAAGCAGATAAGCATGATGTCATTATTCTTAACTTTGCTAACCCTGATATGGTTGGACACTCAGGAATGCTTGAGCCAACGATTAAAGCGGTAGAAGTGACGGATGAATGTGTAGGAAAAGTTGTAGAAGCTGTTCATGCTGCAGGTGGTGTATGTCTAATTACTGCTGACCATGGTAATGCTGATATGGTGTTTGATGAGAACGGTAATCCCCATACTGCCCATACAACGAACCCTGTTCCATTTATCGTAACGAAGCAAGGTGTCGAGCTTCGCGAAGGTGGTATTCTAGCGGATATTGCCCCAACGATGCTATCATTGCTTAATGTTGAGAAACCTGAAGAAATGACAGGTTCTACATTGATTAAGTAAGGCTATTACATGTACAATATAATTATAATAACAAAAGGAGTGTTACACTAAATGTCTATCATCGTTGACGTATACGCACGTGAAGTTCTTGACTCGCGTGGTAATCCAACTGTAGAAGTTGAAGTATCTCTTGAATCTGGCGGCAAAGGCCGTGCAATCGTTCCATCTGGCGCATCTACTGGCGCTTACGAAGCTGTTGAGCTTCGCGATGGCGACAAATCTCGCTACCTTGGTAAAGGCGTACTTACAGCGGTAGAAAACGTAAATACGATTATCGCTCCAGAAATCATCGGTCTTGATGCACTTGATCAAGTTGCAATCGACCGTAAAATGATTCAACTAGACGGTACTCATAACAAAGGCAAACTAGGTGCGAACGCAATTCTTGCTGTTTCTATGGCTGTTGCTCGTGCTGCTGCTGATGCTCTAGATGTACCTCTTTACACATATCTTGGCGGATTCAACGCAAAAGTTCTTCCAGTACCAATGATGAACATCATCAACGGTGGTGAGCATGCGGACAACAACATCGACGTTCAAGAGTTTATGGTACTTCCAGTTGGTGCTGAAAACTTCAAAGAAGCTCTTCGCATCGGTGCGGAAATCTTCCATAACCTTAAAGCAGTTCTTCATGATAAAGGTCTTAACACTGCTGTAGGTGACGAAGGTGGCTTTGCTCCTAACCTTGGTTCTAACGAAGAAGCAATTACAACAATCATCTCTGCAATTGAGCGTGCAGGCTACAAACCAGGTGAAGATGTATTCCTTGGTATGGACGTTGCATCTACTGAGTTCTTCAAAGATGGTAAATACGTACTTGCTGGCGAAGGTAAATCCTTTACTTCTGCAGAGTTCGTTGACCTTCTTGAATCTTGGGTTGATAAATACCCAATCATCACAATTGAAGATGGTTGTTCAGAAGATGACTGGGAAGGTTGGAAGCTTCTTACTGACCGCCTAAGCAAAAAAGTTCAATTGGTTGGTGACGATCTATTCGTTACTAACACTGAGCGTCTATCTGACGGTATCGACAAAGGTGTAGGTAACTCTATCCTAGTTAAAGTTAACCAAATCGGTACATTGACTGAAACATTCGATGCAATCGAAATGGCTAAACGTGCTGGCTATACAGCTGTTATCTCTCACCGTTCTGGTGAATCTGAAGATAGCACAATTGCTGATATTGCTGTGGCAACAAACGCTGGACAAATCAAAACAGGTGCTCCTTCTCGTACGGACCGTGTTGCGAAATACAACCAATTGCTTCGTATCGAAGATCAGCTTGGTTCTACTGCACAATATGCGGGTAAATCAGCGTTCTACAATCTTAAAAAATTCAAGTAATATAATTCAACAACTTCATGTAGTGTAACTTAAAAGGTATGAATCCGGTCTTGGCCGGGTTCATACCTTTTACTTTTGTTGTTGACAACTAACCATTCAGACAACTCCTCCGCATGAATTTTCTGCAGTAGGTCATAATTAAGGCATACGTATTATGACAAGGGGGCTATGTCGTGGAGGAATATCACCTTGGACTGCAAATGTATTCGGTTAAGCATATCGCAGAGGATGATTTAATCGCTACGCTAAAAATGATAAAAAAAATCGGATATCAATCAATTGAGCTTGTTGGATATTACACTTACAAGCCTGTCGTTCTACGAAGAATACTTAAAAAGCTGGGACTGAAGGTACCCTCTATTCACGTTCCGTTACGTATTTACGATGAACAGTTCATAGAAAAGGATTTCGAGCGTTCTGCTAAGTTTGTTTCTGAAGCGGGTGCTAAGTATATCGTTATCCCGTGGTTGCCTATACGTGAAAATATTAAAGGGCATGAGATGAATTTTTTACAACAGCTTCTGGAAAGTCTTGTAAAAATTGCGAAAGAGCAAAAGCTTCAACTGGTGCTTCATAATTTCACCCGCGAATTTGTAGAAGTAAGCAAGGATCAGTATTTACTTGATCAGCTAATGGAGAATTTAAGTGAACAACAGCTTATGCTGGAACTGGATATAAGTAAAATATATATAAGTGGTCTAGATCCTAAAAAAATCTATGATCGATATGAATCAAGGACGCCATTTCTTCATATTCGTACTGTCAAAGAAGGAAGGGAAGATTGCTTACTGGAAGAAGGAGTTATTGACTTCAAAAAACTGTTACCCAGTATGAATAATTTACAATCAAAAGTTATGTATATCGAGCAACAGGTTCATACAGAAAAAGCACTGGAAGATGCGGAGAAAAACTTTCAATATATATCTGAGATCCTGCAATCAGGAATGACAGCTACTTCTGTAATGAATGGTAGCTATGCTCAGCCATCTGTTTCTATAAGTACGACCACATCGTAGCAGAGTATGCTTACTATTTCATTAGCAGCAGTGTTCAATATTGGCAAGGTGCTGTCCTATTGTGTCGTTCAGCCTAGTGTGCTACAATAATAACATCTGTTTTTGTATGGATTGCTATGCTGGAGGTGGAAGAAATGGAAGTTGCTTTGAAAATCTTGCTTATCGTATTCGCACTTGGCTTGATTGGAGCAGTATTGCTTCAAAAAGGTAAAAGTGCAGGACTATCTGGAGCTATCTCAGGTGGTGCAGAGCATCTTTTCGGTAAACAAAAAGCACGTGGACTAGATCTATTTCTAGAGCGTTTGACAGTTGGTTTAGCAGCAGGTTTCTTTATTTTAGCGTTAGTTGTATCGTATTTTGTAAATCAATAAACGTACATTAAAAAGCGAGGATTTCCTCGCTTTTTTTGTTTTCTCAGTTACAAAAAGGGATGCAAAGCAAGGTAATCGTGTATACTTAAACTAAACGGTCGAATGAGCTAAAAATATAAGTAATAAAAGGAGACCAACGAATGATAAACGAGAGCCAACTGCTCGAATTTATGAAGGAAATTGCCTATAAGCCAATGACCTATTCTGAGCTTGAGCAGCATTTTAATATTACAGATGCAGCAGAGTTTAAGAGTTTTTTGAAAATGCTTGTAGCCCTTGAAGAGCAAGGGAAGATTATTCGTACGCGCAACGAACGGTTTGGCGTTCCTGAGCGAATGAATTTATTGAGAGGTACGGTGCAGGCACACTCCAAAGGATTTGCTTTTCTAATTCCTGATGACAGTGAACATCCTGATGTATATTTGCATGCGAATGATTTGAAAAGTGCGATGAATGGAGACGTTGTATTAGTCCGCATTACGAGCAAAAGTGAAACAGGCGGGCGTATGGAAGGTGAAGTTGTACGTGTCCTTCAGCGTGCCATTACTCAAGTTGTAGGCGTATTGGAGAATCACGAATCGTTCGCATTTGTTATGCCAGACGATCAGCGGATTAATCGAGATATATTTATACCAAAGTCAAAAACAATGGGTGCTGTTACTGGACAGAAGGTTGTCGTAGAGATTAATGTGTATCCCGAAGGTCGTTCTGCAGCTGAAGGGGAAGTCATTGAAATTCTCGGACATAAAAATGATCCCGGCGTTGATATTTTATCGATTATACGCAAGCATCAGCTGCCAGAGCATTTTCCTGAAGAAGTAATGGCTGAAGCGATTGCAGCGCCAGAGCACATTACAGAAGATGAAATTGTTAGCCAAGGTCGACGTGATCTACGGAATGAAGTCATCGTCACCATAGACGGCGCGGATGCTAAGGATCTGGACGATGCTGTTCATATTAAACGTTTAGAGAACGGTAACTATTTGCTGGGCGTTCATATTGCGGATGTCGGCTATTATGTTAAGGAACGATCTGCACTCGATCAAGAAGCGTTTCGCAGAGGTACAAGCGTCTACTTAGTAGATCGTGTTATTCCAATGTTGCCTCATCGCTTATCTAACGGAATCTGTTCTCTGAATCCTAAGGTAGATCGCTTAACGCTAAGCTGTGAGATGGAATTTGAAGCGGGCACGCTTAAACAAGTGCGTCATGACATATTTACAAGTGTGATTCGAACAACGGAGCGTATGACTTATGCCGATGTTAGACGTATCTTGCAAGCCGATGAAGAGAATCCAGAGACAGAGTTGAAAGAAAGATACGCCTCTTTGCTTGATATGTTTAAGCTGATGGAAGAGCTAGCACTAGGCTTGCGCAAAAAGAGAATGAAGCGTGGAGCGATTGACTTTGATTTTCAGGAATCGAAAATTATCGTCGATGAGCAAGGTAAACCGATTGATATTGTGAAGCGTGAACGTACAATCGCTGAGCAGATCATTGAAGAGTTTATGCTTGCAGCTAATGAAACGGTAGCAGAGCATTTTTTCTGGCTTAAGGTGCCGTTTATTTACCGTATACACGAGGATCCGGATCAAGAGAAGCTGCTGACGTTTATGACTTTTGCTGCTAACTTTGGCCATATCGTTAAAGGTAAAGGCAACTCCGTACACCCTCGGGCGCTACAAACGCTGCTTGATAAAATCCAAGGCACGAAAGAAGCAACCGTTATATCAACGATGATGCTTCGTTCGATGAAGCAAGCGAAGTATGATTCGCAGAGCTTGGGGCATTTTGGACTTGCAGCCGAGTTTTATACACATTTTACTTCTCCAATTCGTCGTTATCCAGACCTTATGATTCATCGAGTTATCCGGGAGGTTATCGAGCATGGAGGAACGCTTACACCACAGCGTCAAGATGCGTTAAATGCTAAGATGCAAGATATTGCTCAACACTCCTCACAGCGTGAACGAGTCGCAGTAGATGCAGAGCGTGATACGGACCGCTTGAAAAAATGCGAGTTTATGCTGGATAAAGTCGGAGAAACGTTCAACGGAATCATTAGCAGCGTAACGAGCTTTGGATTGTTCATTGAATTGGAAAATACGGTTGAAGGCTTAATTCGCTTAAGCGATATGCATGATGATTATTATCACTTCCATCAGGACCATATGATATTGGTGGGGGAGCGTACCTCGCGAATTTATCGTATCGGTGATGAGGTCCAGATTATTGTTAGCCGCGTTAATATGAATGATCATACGATTGACTTCGAGTTTACGAAGCAAAACGGTGGTGGTGGAAGTTTCTCTGCTTCACGGCGTAAGCGAAAAGAAGATGATCGTAAAGAGGGGCAATCGACTCGTAGTGGGGGCGGTAAGGGCTCAAGACGCGGTAAGGATGAACCACAAGCAGGCAGAAAAAGAAGTGACTTTAAGCGCGGACCACGAACAACTGCTGCTAGTGAAAGCAACCCGTGGAGTGAAGAAGATCCGCTTGTGCTTGATTTTGATGCTTATGATCAAGAGAATGGGGAATTTATTCGCAGTGCGGAAAACGATTCGTACTATTCTAACCCATTCGATGCGGGTGCTAAGAAGAAAGCCAAAAATGGGAATCGAGGATCTGCTTCTTCTTCAGATCGCAGCAAGGGTGTAGCATTAAGCAAAAAACGAAAAAAGAAGACATCAGAGAGCGGTGTGTTTAATGGCAGTGCTAACACCTCATCAGGAATGTCGCCGTCTGCTAAAAAGGCAAAGAAGAAAAAGATTAAGGCAAAAAAATCTATGTCTGCATTTGTTCGTAAGAATAAATAATGGGTTGTTTCCTGTTTATAATCGATAAATTAAGGAACTATCTCCCTATTTTTTTGAATCAGGAGGAAGCAAATAGTCTTGCTTTTTCCTGATTCCTATAGTAAACTCAAGCTATCTGATATGAACTACCTGAATTCACATATTGAAAAGGGTATCATCAGCTTCAAATGAACCTTTTTCAATGTGTGAATTTTTTGTTTTACAACGAAATAGGCGCATATTATTCAATTTTTCTCTTAAGGAGGCTATTTCACATGCAACAAGGTACAGTAAAATGGTTTAACGCTGAAAAAGGCTACGGCTTTATCGAAGTAGAAGGCGGTAACGATGTATTCGTACACTTCTCCGCAATCACTGGCGACGGCTTCAAAACTCTTGAAGAAGGCCAACAAGTTGAATTCAACGTAGTTGATGGCAACCGCGGACCACAAGCAGAAAACGTAGTTAAGCTGTAATCGCTTAACACGCGCTATGCGTGTGAGAAAGACCGTCCCTAACCTAATGGTTTGGACGGTCTTTCCTTTTAGATAAAGTTGATTTAAAGAGTTCAAATTGCTACAATATAATTCCATAAGATTGATGTAGAGAGGTGATGGGCATGGGAAAACAAAAGAATAATGATAAGGCGCTCGCCCAGAATAAAAAGGCTTCCCATGACTATTTCATTGAAGAAACCTTTGAAGCGGGCATGGTGCTAACGGGAACAGAAATTAAATCGATCCGAAATGGTCGTGCGAACATTAACGATGCGTTTGCAACGATTCGTAATGGTGAGATGTTCATTCACAATATGCATGTAAGTCCATTCGAACAAGGGAATATACATAATCCATCAGACCCTACTCGCGCACGAAAGCTGCTTATGCATAAGGCTCAAATTTCTAAGCTATACGGTCAAGCGAAGCAGGAAGGCTATTCGATCGTTCCACTTAAAATATACATTCGCAATGGTTATGCTAAGTTGTTAATTGGTCTTGGTAAAGGTAAGAAGCAATATGATAAGCGTGAGTCGGCTGCTAAGCGTGATTCACAGCGCGATATTCAGCGTATATTGCGTGAAAAGCAAAAGGTAATTCGCTAGGACGTGTATGCAAAGTTTTCTCATACTTCCAGCGATTACAACGTGTAATGTGTCAGTAATCATGTTATACTATGTTCATAGCTGATCGACATGATACATGATCAGTGAAACGGCAGAACGAGCTAGTCGGTGGCTAGATCGAGATGCAGAACAATTAATCCGTGCTTACTTCGTGAAGAAGCAAGCGCCCTTATCGCTTTACTTCAGCATTAGTGCTGAATAGAAGCCATTTAGGGGGCGTTTATGGATTCGACGGGGATTGAACGAGCATGGGTTGCGGGTAGTGGGGAGTCGTCCACTTAAAAACGCTAAAGCCTATTAAATGGCAAACAACAAACAAACTACGCTTTAGCAGCTTAATAACCTGTTAGCGTGCTCTTACCTCGCATCGCCCATGTGCTAGGATAAGGGCTCAACTTTAGTGGGATACGCCGCTCGGTCTCCGCCTGGGGTCGACGGAAGAAGATAATCAGGCTGGGCCTAGCGAAAGCCGGTTACGGGGCGTTTGCTTTGCCGACATCAAAACTGTGACTACACCCGTAGAGGCCTATGTGGCGTAGTCTTCGGACAGGGGTTCAAATCCCCTCGCCTCCACCAATACCATCAGTGAGACCACCTCGTGAGGTGGTTTTTCTGCGTTTATAGGACGATTTTAAGGGTACGTTGCGGTTGAAAACATAGCAATGACAAGGGTTTTCGGCTGTAGTTAAGTACATAACCAGTGACAGTAACGGATGCTATACGTTGCGGAGGCGGAGTGTATACCGATGTATTGAAGTGAATGTTGTACAAAAAATAAAAAACCCAGCTCTGCCAACGAGGCTGAGAAGGGTTTTTATTGAGTATAGCCAGCTCTACTAACGAAGCGGAGAAAGCTATACTCAACCGTAGTATTTCTGTATAATCATGATAATATGTATGTAGCGGAAAGTCAAGTAATGAGTGCTAACGTAGGCATTTGATTATCAATGATGAATACAGGATGTGTAGCATGAGATATAAAATATATTTTGATGAAGCAAATAAGATTGATCAGCCCGGCAAGATGTATTCATATTATGGTGCATATGGAGGCAGTGAGCAAATTATGACGGAAATAGTTAGCTCTGTGCAAGGCATCTTCGAGAAACTGGGAACCAGAAGCGAATTACATTTTCGTGAGTACAATCATGATAAGCATTTGGAGAAATACTTCAAAGTGCTTAATCATATTATTAACCAAGAAATTAATCTTAATCTCCTTGTCGTCAATAACACAGAAGCTCAATCCATCGCACAGCAACTCGAATTAACAACGATGGAATTAAGGGGGCTGTTCTATATTAAAATACCAGAGCGGCTATTCTATGGTATTACTCGGGAGCTTACTGATCAAGTGGACGTAGAGATTAAAATTGATCATAATGATGAATACGATGTACTTGGACTGCATTCCAAAATTAAAGAGCAGATGAATGCCCATTCTGTTTATAGAAACAAAAGATACAAAATTACATCTGTTGAATCCGAAAAATCTGATGAGTCTATTCCTCTACAAATTATAGATACCTTTATGGGAATTGTTGTGTTCTTGATGGAGCAAAGCTATAAGGCAGAATCGGATGCTGCACGAATCAAAAGTGACCTTATCTACCGTTTTCTATCTCAAGGAAGCAACGTAGAGCGATTCCAGAGCCAAGTAAAATTGTATGCTTGGAATGGTAGTGAAAATTTATCGGAACTATCTATAGGTAATTATATTTCAAGATTTATGGTACATATGACACAATATGATATAGCGGAAATGAACAGGCTGCAAGCTATTCGATTGAAAAACCCTAACTTGACAACAATGGAGTATCGAAAGCTAATGGAGTACCCAAATTCTCGTTTTCGGGCGTTGTTAGGATATTTGGATGAATTGGATGGCAAGGGAAGGAATACATTTCTAGTACAGTGAAATTTCTTACCTAATATAAATGGAAATAAAGCCGACCTGTCATAGTACACAGATTGGCTTTATTTGTGTTGATCGTCCGATACATTATCGAGCAATTTTAGTTAGAAGAACTAATTGAATCCAAGGAATATAGCAACCGCCTACCGGCGATGACACTAGAATCGAATTGGTACAGTATGCCAAAAATTGTACAGCGTACCATATATTCAGATTATGTTCCTTTACAATACTTAGCGAAGCTTTTTTGGCTTGGTTCCGCCCTAAACGGCTTTATAATCGCCTTTTTCGTAGAAATGAAGCAGCTTAGTCGTTGCTCGTGATTCCAACTCTTCTTAATAAGCGAGAAAATTGCTGTATTGTAACATTGTCAGTAGTAAGCTTACGCATGATTGATTAGTGCTGTAATTAAGAATATGCCGAATATTGTCACTAAGCTGATTACCACACTGGCTACGCTGCAAAGAATAGCGGCAGTAAAACTAGTTCCACCTTTCTGCATTAACACCTGAGAACGTTCTTCAGCGTTGGTAAACTTCTTTCTAACTTTATCGATATGGTCATGACAGTGGTTGTAATACATCGTATTTCCATTAATGCCGAATCCGATGCTAATCACAAGAATGCTCAAAGTATAGAATCCCGATAATACTACGTATGCCTCCATAGATGATAGGTAGTTTCTTGAGAGGGCATCGACTATTAAATTCAGTATAATTATAATCATCAGTATGCCGAAAAACTCGGTATACATTTTACGATATGCTACCCAAAGTAATCCTAAAAAGAAGGCTGCCCAGTTCCATCCAGCTCGTTTGTCGGGAGCTAGATGCTGTTTCCATTTTCCTGAATAGTATTTGACGTTATCTCTAACGAACAGCTTTAGTTCATGCTCGTAAAGCGTAGTAGATAAATCTTCATGACTTGTTATAGGTACTGCTGCTTCCGCATTACCTGCTTCTATAGGAGGAATGTTTGTTTGTCCTCCGCAGGAATAACAATAGCTGGCATCTTTGCTTAGCTCGGTACCGCAGCTTGAACAATACATATGTATCGTCTCCTTACAGGTTTATGCGGCGAATAGCCTTGTTTTGATCGTCATAGATGATGACATTACCTTGGCTGTCGAAATTCAGCTGTTTAATCAATTGAATAGGATTGCCGTCGTTATAGGTTAAGTCTTTGCCATCGATAAAAATGGAGATGCTACCATCAAGTTTTATTTCATAAATGGTTGTCCCATTGGAGGCATAGAAGTTTCCATTGTAAGATGTAACAGCACTGAATCGGATATTATCAAATGTAGCAACTGTCTCTATCAATCGTGGGAAAATGTGTGTTTTTGTGAGTGTCGATTGAGAAGTGTCTAGTATCCAGATATCATCATTAGTAGCGAAGGCTTCGGTATCACTACTTCCAAACTTCGGCGATGTTTTCTCCTTAACACTGCCAAGTATAGCAGCTTCTTGTGCATTAGAAATAAAGCTTTCCAAGATTACTGTATCGTTAAAAGCAGCGTTTTTGTTCCAAGATACTCCGTAGAACATGGTGTTTTCGTCCACAAATGTCATGAAATGAACGCTTCCACCATGGTAGGAGCAACTATTCGTCTCGGTGTAAGCCGCTCTGGTGATTGTAGGACTGATTTCATAAATGGCTGGGCACTGTGTATCAGAGCGATCACCAAGATGTGTAGCCAAGTACATTTTATTGCTGGCAGTATTGTGACGCAGGAGTTGAAAATCTGGAGCATCCTCCAATGTATATTTATTTCCAATGCTTGTATCCGTTATATTTAGTGCTTCAACCGTTCCATTAGAATGATTGAATCTGCGAACCTTCTTGTTACTACGGTCAAGGAAATAGATGTTATCGTCTTTATCCACTGCCATACTGTCTACGGCATTGATCTTGGCTTGATATACAGGTCCATCCACATCACCTGCCCCAATACCACCTACAAGCGTATCGACACTAAATTTCGTTGCTTCTGACGGCTGTTGTGGTTGGTTTGGTGTTGTTGGTTGCGGATTTGGCGACGGTTGTGTTACTGACGGCGTAGTAGTCGAAGTGTTTCCATCCCCACCCCCTACATCCTTATTGTCATTTCCATATTGATACGCTCTCCAAAGCAATACAGCAGCCTCAGCACGAGTAACTGTTGCTTGTGGACGGAAGGTTTCATCCTGATATCCAGATACTAAGCCATTCTCAATAGCGATAGCAATGTAGTCTTTCGCTGATTCTGAGATCCCCTTATAATCCTTAAACATGGCTTCCAGTGTACTATGGTCAGGTAATCGAGTGACATCATATCCTTTCAGTTTTACTAATGCCACTGTAATATCTTCACGAAGAGCGGGTTTGCTCGGATTGAAGATATATTGACCGTTTGCTGTTCGATAGCCTGTCATATAATCTTTAACAGATTCAATGAAAGGAGATGCCCAGTTTGTAACGGAAACATCGGAGAATGATGAATAATTAACCTTCTTCGCTCCGATACCAGAAGCTGTCACCATGATTTTTGCGAATTCCGCACGAGTAATTGTATTATTTGGACGGAACTTGTTATCTGGGTAGCCATCCATAACTTTCATATTGACCATGTCGGCAATGTATCTATAAGCCCAGTGTGTGGAAGGTAAGTCCGTAAAGTTCACTGTTGGATTATTGCTTGGAGTATTCTCCCACTCCTCACCATACGATGGCATGGCAGCAACTGTTCCGACTATGCTGACGAAAAGAATAACTGATAGTAATAAAGGTAATAATCGTTTAAATAACATATTGTTTTTCCTCCTTGAATGTGTAATTTTCTTATTGGCTTTGTATTCATCGTTCTTTAAGATGCTTTAGCTGAAAACATAGATGCCTCCTTTTTGCAGAAATTGTGGATAATTGGAAACGATAAACAGGTCTATTATACTACTAATTATACCTATAAGTGTATATATTTTATATACTTTGATAGGATAAAAGTTGTAGTCATACTCTACTAAGCTGAAGTAGAGGTGATTTCGAATGGGAATGAAAGAGGTCGTTGGAGAGCAGATTCGAAAAGCAAGAAAAGTGAAGGGCATGACACAGGAGCGGCTGGCGGAGTTATCTGGGCTTAGCTTCAGCTACATCAGTGATGTAGAACGAGGAACTCGAAATATATCGTTGGAGTCACTGGAGAAAATCGTTATGGCATTAAACATCAGGCTGGTTCAACTGTTTGCTGATATTGATGAACCAGTTCAACCAAGTGGTATTGTCCGTAATAGATTGGAGTTATTGCATACGCTACTAATAGACCGTGACACGGAAGAGATAGATTTCGTTATAAAAGTTGCCCAAGAGTTTTTGATGACTGTAGATCGTAAAAACAAGTTGTAAAGCGAATTACATAAAGGAAATGAAAATGACATAAATTTTTGGTGTGTACCACCATGCATATTCATAAGGGGGAGGGTGCCCGTTTCATGCCCCACCCGGTTAAATAGGGACTTGCTATCTTCTGATTTATAGGAGAAAGCAAGTCCTTTTTTTATCGGCATCATAATTGAAAAACATGTTCACAACGCCTGCTTTGAAGATAAGCGGGCTTTTTGTCGTGCCGTTTGACAGGGATAAATTCTGGTGGTGAGAGAAGCCAGATGAAGGGAGGTGAACAACATGGTTAAGAGAACGGGACTGCCTGATGATCTGAAAGAACTACTGAAGCAGTTGGTCATGAACGGCAGCATTCGCATCGCAGGCATGGTCTTGTATGCATACTGCCGCCGAATGTATCACGCAGATGAAGAGACTGCGTCACGGTGGATGCTGATATATTTTACTCGCGAATATCCGCATCAGTGGCAACGCTATCAGGGAGGCAGAGTTGGAAAGTAATGAAATAATTTCATCGCATCGGAGGAAGGACTATGCAATATCAGTCATTCAAATGCAACAGCCAGAAGGAATATCTAGGTTATTGCGAGCAGAAAGGATTTATCTACAGTGTGCAGATGGACGTCAACCAATTCGCTGTAGTTGCTTTGTTCAACGGTAAGATTACAACGTTGATTTCGTACACTGCTGGGAAAACCATTTACGGTGTTTTGAAGGGAGGTGACAACGTTGAAGAGTATGGAGGAGCTTATTGCGGAGAGAGGTCACTTGAAGACAGCGATGTAGATGATGGACAGTCAAGCTAGCTTTGATACCGAAGAAGGCAGGGCATATGCACAAGTGCTAGTTAAACTGGTCGTAATCGAAATGAAAATGGAAGCTTTACAAAAAAAGAAAGCCGCCCAATGAATGGAGCGACTAAAAAAGATATCATCGTCTTTATCTTAACCGAATATCATCATATCTGCAATGGGAGTAGCTTTCGGGCTGCTCCTTTTTGCATTTCAGGAGGAAGATCGAATGAACTCATATAGTTTGTCGTCAATCAGAACGTTATTTGCCGATGCGTTGGCAGAAAAGGCTGGCTCTTATATCATCAGCGAAATCTTTACTCGCTTTCCTACAGTTATTGATTTAATGAATGTAACAGAACAAGAACTTGTAGAGATTAAAGGCATTGGCAAGGTAAGAGCCCGTCAAATCATTTCAACCTTGCAACTGGCACAGAAACTGAATGTTCCTAGTACAGATCAGCCATACATTATCCGCTCACCGAAGGATGCCGCTGAATTGTTGATTCCACAATTGCGATATCTGCAACAGGAGCATTTTGTAGTGATATTCCTTAATACCAAAAATCATGTCATTGTGGAACCAGAGACGATCTCAATTGGATCGTTAAACGCAGCTATCGTTCATCCAAGGGAAGTGTTTAGAATTGCTGTTAAACGCTCTGCTGCGAGCATTATCGCTTGTCATAATCATCCGAGCGGTGATCCAACGCCTTCTCCTGAAGATATTCAGCTCACGGCTCGATTGGTTGAGGCAGGAGTCATTATGGGTGTTGAAGTGCTGGATCATCTCATTATTGGCGGCGATCGATTTCTTAGTTTAAAGGAGCAAGGTCATATATAAGTATTGATTGTTGCGTCGGCGGCTTTCCATTCTGGGGGCCGCCTTTTTTGTTTATTCAAGAAAAGTGAGGGTATGCAGATGAGAGAAGCATGGTTGGCTGAACACGAGCAGTTGGTGCTAGCGGCTGATGCACTAGATAAGCAGGTACGCAGCTATAAAAGTATGATAGGTGACATTTGCGAGCTAGTTTATCGGACTGAAGCAGAAGTGCCGTTGATTGTTGCTTCGTCTATGTTAGAACGAATTATGGCTAAGTTGTTTCGAACAGAGCGGCGTCTGTATCAAATAAAGCTACAAAAAGCGTATCTGGCAGGGCAGATCGATTCTCGTTCGGGCAAATGAGTCTCGTCATACTACAAACGGATGTAATTTTATTTCATAAGGTTTGGTTGGCGGCGATTATTTGCTTGGAACAGTTAATGTTCTCACCCAGTACTATGTGATCACAATTTATTGTTATTAAATTCATGGAGTTTATGAGAGGAGCATTATTAAATGAATATCGTCATCTATCTAAGAGTCTCGTCAGAACAACAAGCAGAGCGTGACTTGTCGATCCCAGCACAACGGGAAGTACTATGGCAATATGCAGATGAACGTGGATGGAGTATCGTTGAAGAATATGTTGACGAGGCGAAATCAGCAAAGAATGATGCGAGACCAGATTTTCAGCGTATGATTGCGGCGGCACAGCAGTCAAACAGAAACTTTGATGCCATCGTTGTCCATAAGCTCGATCGTTTCAGTCGAAAGCGAGAAGATCATATCATTTACAAAGCCCTGCTTAAGAAGCAGGGTGTTTTTGTGTTGTCAGCCACCGAACCGACTGAACCAGAAACGCCGCATGGTATGTTGCTCGAGGGAATGCTTGAAGTCATCAGTGAGTTCTATAATGTCAACTTGAAGCATGAGACATTGAAGGGGATGCGAGAAAATGCGTCTCAGGGTTTTCACTGCGGAGGCAGAGTGCCGTTTGGTTATCGACGTGTTCAGACAGGTCAAAAGGTCACATATGGGCTTGGAACGTATGATAAAGTCAAATTAGTTCAGCTGATGTTTCAGATGGCCGCAGAAGGTCATGGAGGGAAGCGGATTGCTCGTGAATTAAATCAACAGAACATTATCAAAGGAAAACGATGGGCCCCATCCACAGTGCTTGCTATTCTCGGTAATCCTGTTTATCTTGGTAAACGTGTGTGGAATAGGAAATCAGATGCAGATGGAAAACAGAACGATGTATCTGAGTGGATCGTCATGGAGAATGCACATCCTGCTATTGTCGATCAAAAGCTTTGGGATACCGCCCAGGCATCGTTGCTTACACGAAAGATCAATAAAACACAATAATACGCAGTTTTATCGCAGGTATGCCATAACGGTATACCTGCTTTTTTTACACCTAAAATCGTAAAAAAGGAGCGTTATTCAAATGAAAGTTGCTATTTATGTAAGGGTATCGTCAGATCGTCAGGCAGAGAAGGAATTGTCTATTCCAGCACAGATCAAGGCAATACAGCAATATTGTTTAAACAAAGGCTGGATTATCATCAATGAATATATAGAGAAAGGGAAGTCGGCCAAAACTGATGATCGACCAGAATTTCAAAAGATGATTGCTATGGCGAAACGCTCAAACCGTCCTTTTGAGGCAGTTGTCGTGCACAAGTTCGACCGTTTTTCTAGGAAGCGTGACGATCATGTTATTTATAAAGCGTTATTGAATCAATGCGGTGTAAAGGTTATTTCTATGACTGAACAGACGGAAGCAGAAACGCCGCAGGACATGTTGCTAGAGGGCATGTTGGAGGTTATATCAGAGTTCTTTAATGCGAATCTGGCTACTGAAGTACGAAAAGGCATGACTCAAAATGCGAAGCAAGGATATAACAACGGTGGTACGCCGCCCTATGGATATCGAACAGAATACATTGCATTAGGCAGCCATAAGACAAAAGCAGTTTGGGTATTAGGGCCAAGTGAGGAAATCGATACTATTCGCTTCATTTTTAATCAGTATGTGTACGAAAATATTGGTTACAAAAAGATTGCTAATCTGCTGAATGAGAAAGGTGTGCCAACACAAAAAGGTGGGAAGTGGTCAGCCAGTACCATTCAATCGATGATTCACAACGAATCATACATTGGACGCCGAATATGGAATAAGCAGGACTATCAAACAAAAGGAAAGAAGTGGCGTGATCGCTCGGAATGGGTTATAACCGACAATGCTCACCCAGCCATTATTAATGAAGAGTTGTTTAATCTGGCGGCAGAGAAAGCGAAGCAACGCCATAACGGTGGTGGAGTTAAACACTCTCCGTTTCAAGCAAAGCCCAACTCACCATTTTGGTTAAGAGGTGTTTTTTACTGTGAGAAGTGTGGTTCACGCATGGTTGGCAATGTATCGGCTACAACGAAAAAATACGGTGGGCAGAAATACTACGTATGCGGCGGTTATATGAGAAAGGGAAAAACGTTCTGTCCTTATGTGAGCTGGAGGAAAGAGCGTATCGAGGCCGTCGTCACTAACAAATTACGCAACGTACTGTTCAGATTGCTGTTTGAGGATCATTTGAAGGAGGAGCTAAGACGATACCATGAAGACAGTAATAAGTCAGATCATATGAACATCAATAACTTGCGTTCAGAGATTAAGTTTCTGGAAAGAAGAATTACCCAATTGAACGATGAGATCGCGGATGGGATTGGAAAGCCGTATTACACTGATTTAATCAGTGAAATGGAGATCGAGATTAGTGACAAGAATAAATTGTTGGAAGAAAGCATGAATAATGTAACTGAGTTTAGTATTACCGATGAAATGATAAAGAGCCTGCAATACGATATTCAGAAGATGATTGACCTGTTGGATGCAGATGTGCAAAATCCACAGTTGTTAAATGCATTCATCGGACGTATGGTGGCTGATATTACCGTACAACGTGAGACGCAGCAATTACATTTGACGATGCAGTTGCAGATGGATGGCGTTGTGTTGTTTAGGAAGGTGATCGTTGCGGAGCTGGAATAGATGGAGGATTAGAAGTTTGGTAATGTTAAATGTGAATATTAAATCTATAGAATAACTGACTGTATAAGAGATACTGGGCGGCTCGCTATCGCTCGCCGCCCTTATCAATATATGTGTCAGGATGGGTGAGGATAATGGAGAGTTGAACCATTACCTAGCACATCATTTAAATAGAGAGTTGATAATGTGCTAGGAATGATTCTTTGCTACACTTCACCGCACAAGGTTACTCAGTATCTAAGCCATTCGTTTAACTGTTTCTGAAAGTCATTAGCAAGATATGATAACTTACCGTGTAACTTTAGTTTTCGTAAAATGACTTTTCTCTGGTAGGTGCTTAATTGTTTGAAAGTTTTCAATACACTGCCGGCAACAGCTGTTTTATTGTATTTGTGTAGAAGGTGATTTAACTCTGTTTGATTGGCATTGACGATCATAAGATCTTTAAAGGGTGAAATAGATTGCATGGTTTGTATAAATTCATAAACCGATAATTGATCCTGCTTATCGTATCTCTCTCTTACTTCAATCCTTGTCCAATCGACTTGCACTAGTGTACTGACTGTTTGCTGTAGAGCTTTGTCGTAGACAATTACACTCTTTTGGCTGAATCGACCACCTAGATATAGAGTTTCATCTTTATACGACTCATCCACGGTTCTAAATCCAGCTGACCAAATGTGGTTAATATAATAGCTCGTACTAAGATTGAAAAGTTCTACCTTAAAATCTACACGTCGTACTAATAATTTATTTGCGTCGCCTGCAAACTGGGCCCAAGCTAATACCTGTCTTACTGAAAGTCCGCCTTCGGATGGATTTATCTTAATCTTGAATGGGGCAACTCTTGGAAAGAGGTGACCTCTCAAAAGTGTTACACATCCCAAAGCATAACTTTCCTTGTAGGGTCCTTTAGGTAAAAAGGAATGACGGCCGTATGATTTCATTAAAGATAAGAAATCCTTTCCTAATGGATCATAACAGAGTAAGTCAATGCCATCAATTACGCTGGACTGATAAGGTGTTGTCATTTCAAACAAATGGCGATACTGCTGTAGCTGTTGCTTGTTGTACTGAATATTGCTGTTCCATGCTGGGGATATAATCAATCTAAAACTTCCTTCGTTGGCAAAAGCCATCGGGTTTGAATTGACCATTATAGCCTGCCCGACTCAGTACAGTAACCATATTAGTAACCAGTTTAGTGGGCTTACCAGTTCATTTACTAATAGGCATGGAAGTTACTATACCTCGCTGTTCACAATGATTATTCACCAGATTATGAACATGCTACCCTACAAGAATTACAAGTTAGTGAATATCTTATAGGGTAGCATGTCCTTGCCTTATTGGATAGTAGTATATATGCTCGGTACATAGTTTCAGTATTGCTTGCTGTATGATCTTAAAATATGGATGAACTGAAATTTGAAATGGATGATCATGGTGAGGCTGCGATGACTAGGTATCAGTAGATAAATGTTTTTACGGAATACGGTAAATGTGAGAACATGTGTGTATGGAAGGGGATTGTCCAAATGACTTTAGGAGTATCGGTTGAACTGCATATAAGCGTATATAGCGGATTAACCCCTTAAATTTGGACACATACTCTCTTAATCTCGTTCTTTCATAGCTTTTCAATTTATAATCGAACAGCCTTAATCGGGATCGGCTGAATGAGATTCTGCCTATAGAATTGAGCAGGAGCCAGATCTTTAATACTTGAATGCATTCTTCGCTCATTGTAGAAAATCATGAACTTGGTCACTGCTTCATAAGCTTCGCCATACGTAGCAAAGTCATAGCGAGAGAGACAGTCATCTTGAAAAATGCGATGAAAAGATTCAATATGTGCATTCATGTTAGGAGTCCGTGGCGGAATGCGTTCATGCTCCAATTCAAAGCTCTCACAAGCGGATTCAAAAGCTTTAGAAACGAATTGCGGTCCATTATCCGAGCGAATGACCGGCTTTGTAGGCACATCAAATAACTGACGCTTCAGCAGAGCTTGCTGCAAGGTCCAAACCACATCTGTCGCTTCACAATGAAGTCCAATATGGTAGGCGACAATGGAGCGATCATACACATCGATGAAAGATTGAATGAAGAAAAAGCGATTTTCACCTGCGATATAGCCATATTTAATGTCTGTTTCAAATAGCTGATTCGATCCTGTAATGATACGGTTACGAGCTAATTTTCTTGGATACTTCGTCTTTACTTTACGTTGAGGTCGCAATAAACCAAGCTTCTTACAAAGACGGTAGACCTTCTTCTTATTAATAATCAGCTTGTACACACGCTTTAGATCAACGGTTAATTTACGGTAGCCATAGTTGTAGCCATCGCCTGCAATCAGTTCCATAAGCCATTCTTCAATCTGTTCGTCGGCTATATGTACGCCACTTTCTTGATAGGAGTAGCCTGGTGCTGGGCGTCCCTCACTTACCTTTTTCTGTGCTACTTTACCGTTTTTGTGGTAATAATAGCTCGACTTTGGGATCTTTACTAACCGTAACACAAGCGTGATAGCATATCCCTGTTCGATGTAGAAATCAGCTACTTCTATTTTTTCAGTAAATGAGGGTTTTTCTTTTTTATTAAGTCACGAAGAATGGCAATTTCAAGTGCCTGTTCACCAAGAAGCCGCTTCAGTTGATCATTTTCTTGTGCCAATTCTTTGGATTCCAGCGCGGTTATTACATCAAGCGTATCCACACCAAACTTGCCAGCTTCATATTCCTTGATCCACCGATGGAGCATATTGGTAGCAAGCTCATAGCGTCTTGCTACGGCAGCCTTATTACCAGTTTCCATGGCTTCTTTTATGACTTGTAGTTTAAATTCTTTTGAATGTTTATTTCGTTTCATTTTGATCATCCCCTGTCACTAATAGTGTAACGTATACACACTCTTAGTGTCCAAGTTCTCTAGGGGGCTAAATAGATAGAAAGCATTATGGTCTACGATAAGTGTGGTTCTCGTAGGTTGGTAATTCAGCATCAACTCGAACTAAGAGCGGTGGTCAGAAGTATTATACTTGTGGTGGGTATTTGCGAAAAGGTAAGGAGTTTTGCACATATATTGGCTGGCGAAAGGAACGTGTTGAGGAGATTGTAACAAATAAGCTGCGGACAACGTTGTTACGGTTGTTGATGGATGACCAGCTTGCAGATGAAATGCAGCATTACTACAACGACAAAAACAAAAGTCAAATGCAGCGAATAGGAAGCTTGGAGGCAGAGGTAGGATTTCTACAGAAACGTATTGAGGCTGTAGAGGGAGATATACGGACAGGAATGGCAAAGCCGTATCATCAGGAGATGCTGAATGAGATGCAGCAGGAGATAGCGGAGAAGATGCAAGAACTAGATGGGTTGTCGTCAAGCCTACAGGGCTTCTCAATGCCAGAGGAATTTATTTCATCAGTCAAATACGACATGCAGACGATGATCGGGCTACTGGATGCAGAAGTGCCTAATCCGCAGGTGCTGAATCAATTGGCATTGAAGTTTGTATCGAAGGTATTTATTCAGCGAGAGACGAAGCAGTTGTATATGACGCTACAGTTTCGGATGAATGATGAAGTGGTGTTGGAGAAGGTGATTGTAGCGGTGTTTGAGTAGGTGAGTTCCTTAGGACTGGAAATGCTGATGGTGAATGTTAAAGTTGTAGAATGACAGACTGGATAAGCGATACTGGGCGGCTTGCTATTGCTCGCCGCCCTTATCAATATATGTGGTTGGGGAGATGGGAGTAATGTAGAACTGCTATTCATGGTGTATTGCACATATCATCGTCAAACAGAGAATAGCAGAGTGAAGCTCTGAAATTTTTGATTATACCCCATTTTATTAGTTTGCTCATCAAACGAAGCATGCAGTAGTGTCAAGAAAATACCACCCTCTCCGCTCCCTGAGGGAGAACGCAAAGGATTATCACCCTTTGCAATCCCATCGCTCGCCGCGTGGCGACCCCGCAACAAGTTGCAGGGCTGACAAAAGCGTATGGAGGAAAGAGACGCTTCGTCAAGGTTAAATGAACTCGCTGTCGCTCGACCTTGACGAGCTTATGTTATTATCTCAAATATATTTCCATCTGTAAGGGGGATTACACCTGCCTGCTATATCTGATACGGATGATTGAATTGCTGAGTACGGATGTGCCTAATCCGCAGTTGTTAAATAAGTTGGCTATGAAGTTTATATCGAAGTGTTTTTTCAGCGGGTGACGAAGCAAGTGTACTTGACTACTGCTCTTAAAGATGGGATGCATTGCATTATGAAATAACAACAGTAGTAGAATACCAAGAAAATTTTAGTTTATGTAGCATAACTAATTACATGTGCTTATGAATTCTAAGGTACTCGAATTATTATGCCCCATCATAAAATTCAATTTGTTCTGATAAGTTTTGAATAGTAAAAGATGTTATTATCAAGAGGGAATATTGGTATCATAATTGGGAGAGATTATGGACCGAAAACCTTACATTATCGGTATTAACTTTGAAACAAATATCATCTCAGTGCTGCAAGGAGTATGTTGGGAATATTGGTCTAATGATATAATAAATGTATCAAATATGGAGTGATGAAAAATGACTGGAATTATTGAAGTGCATGATAAGTATAAAGATATCGGTATAAAGGCAAGAAAGATTACACAAGGGACTGAGTTTGATTTAGTTAAGGATTTTATAGAGTACAAAAAAAATGTATTTAAACCAACTAACAATAAAAACCTAATGATATTTATTGAACCTCAAATTAATAATTCATATCCTGATATTGTATTTGTTGAATATAACCCCAACGGCTTTGAAAATTGGAGCCCCTCAAGGTTTAATTTGAACAAGATAGATTATAAAATCTGTTATCACATATTTGTTAGTAAACGAATTAAAGCAGAAGATATCATTTTACAATTAGGTATTACCTGGAAGGAAGCATTACTATCAATTGAGAGATTATATGATGCAGGAGTTATTATAAGAAGTAATAAAAATTGGTGCATAAAGGATAATAGTATTTTTAGTGTGAAGAAGATACAAGCAGTAGAGGCCAAAATTAATGATCTAAACAATGTATTTCAACAAGCTTTAGTTAACAAGAATTTTGCTTCAGAGAGTTATGTGCTGTCAAATATGAATAAAAACATTGAAAGTTCTAAAATAAAGAGGTATGGTGATTTTGGGATAGGACTATATTCCCAACTCGATAATAAATTTAAATTGATATCAAAGTCTCAGAAAACTACAATTCCGGCCAGCTTTAGTTCAATATACTTCAATGAGTGGATTGGAAAAATACTATTGAAATCAAAAGGAGCAGCTTTTTCATGATAACTAAAAATGAAATTGAGAAAGTGATTGAAGACAGTATTATTACAGAATATCCTAATAGTGGACAAAAGAAGGTTTTTTTGGTTAGAGATGTAGATTTGAATGTCAAAATTGTAAAAGTTGTTAAGTATGGTGATGAACGTATTCTAAGGGAAATAGAAATTGTAACTGAAAATAGAATACCCAATGTTCCTGAAATTTATGATGTTAAGGAGTTCGTTGATTCGTCGGGGATTAAATATAATTATATTATTGAAGAATATATTGAAGGGATTACTTTAACAGAACATCTAAAAAAGAATAGTCTTAATATTGTTGAGGGGCTTAAGCTTCTTGATAGGCTTCTAAACATCACTGTTGTTCTTGAAAACATTAAAGTGGTACATAGAGACATAAAGCCAGATAACATAATTTGCAGTAGCAATGGGGATTATTATTTAATAGATTTTGGTATTGCAAGACAATTGGATAAGTCATCCTTAACAATGACTCAGGCTTTGATCGGGCCGCATACTCCTGGGTATGGAGCTCCTGAGCTATTTCAATATAGTAAAAAAGATATTGATATAAAATCTGATTTGTTCTCTATTGGTGTGGTGTTATTTGAGGCACTTACAGGTCAACATCCGTTTTTAACAGGTGATGAATGGGATGTTAATGAAATATGGTATCGAACTAGAACCGTTATGCCAAAAGATTATCTTATTGAAGGAGACAGAAACAAACAGTTAATAAGTTTTATACAGACACTTATGCAAAGACACACAACTAGAAGACCAGCTACTGCAAAAAAAGCATTAGAATGGCTTCATGCATTGATTCCAAGTCTAGGGTTAGGGGGCGAATAAATGAAATTATATTTGCAATTTGGTTGGGGAATGAAAAACTTAGTGCTTGATTTTGCGAAGGTATGGAACGATGTAAATGTGATATTAAGTCCACGAGATATTACTCCCAAACAACTGTTGACTTGGAGTAAAGAGTTTGAGAAAACAAATGTTTCATGTTTGTTTGATCCACAGTGTTATTTCCCGAAGAGTAATCATAAGAGACTGTCACAATATACTTATTGGAATAATACTATGTCTACTAATCTTTCATCTAATGAGAATTATGAAACTACATTAATTAGGAATATATACTCTTATAATGAAATAGTAAACTCAAAAAAATTTATTATTCCGGCTATCATGAGAATGTATGATGATAAATGGATTGATAGATGGCAGGCGGATTCAATAAAATTAATTGATGCAACCAGACAGGTGGTAAATGGGAAAGAAATATTATTAACTTTAGCACTTCCATCTGATCTACTTTGTCAGAGCGAAGATATAATAGAGAAGATGATAGGAATATCTGAGCAATATGATGTTGATGGGTATTATATTATTGTTGAGCCCCCTAATGGTCAATATCTAGTTGATAATCCTCTCTGGCTATCTAATATTCTTCAGTTGTGTGCAGGATTAAAGTTATTTGGCAAAGAGGTGATCTTTGGTTATGCAAATCAACAGATGATTTGCCTAACAACTGCTAAAGTAGATGCAATAGCGTCTGGAACTTATCTTAATGTAAGGAAGTTTTCAAATAAATTCGATGAGCCTGATGGTGAAATTAAAAGGAAAAGTGTTTGGTATTATTATCCCGAGGCCTTATCGGAATATAAACTTTCATTTCTTGATGTTGCTTATAACTCTCATGTTCTTGGGGAAATGAAGTCAACAGAGTATAGTAACCCTTACATAAATCTGATTTTTTCTGGCATCATGCCATCCTCAACTGCATTTAATGAAACATTAGCTTTTAGGCACTACTTAGATGCGTTACAAGAACAAATTAAATTATGTTCAAGGGACTCTTTTAAGGATACTGTTTTAGCCAATGAAATTTTACTTTCAACAGCAGAAAGAAGAATTGAGTTTTTGGAAGAAAATGGTGTTTATGCTCAGGCAAGGAGTTTTAAAGATATTATTGATGTCAATAAATCAGCAATTCAACGTCTCCAAAATACACGTGGGTTTTTATTGGAGTACTCCTGGAATAGTATTTAAAAATTTAGACTAGTAGAAATAAGGGCCTCTAGATAAAGTGGTTGAGATACCTAATAATGTGGATAAAGAAGCTTTTTGAAAATGTAAGAAAGCTTCTTTTTATCTATAGATAAAAAGAGTCGTGATCAGGTTTAAATCGGTATAAATTGTGGTTGGGTTACGAACTTACTATGCATAGGATCAATGAACCATTTATAGGAACATAACAAAGGTTTCTTTTGTAGTTTACTTAGTCTGAGATATAACTTTAAGAAGCGTCTTTACTGGTATGACATCAAAACAAAATGAAACATACATCATCATTCATTATTTGAGTATGCGGACGCACAATATATTTATTGGAGGAGTTTTATGAATAAGCAAAGATTAAAGCAAAATGAAGCCATATTTTATTATGATAAGATGATTGAAGCTCAAGATAGTGAGAATTATGAGCATCTTAAACATTATATTAGTGCATTTGTTAATGCTGCACGAACAATTCAACAGTTTACATATTATGATGCCAAGCAAACTAGGAGAGTCAGTGAATACGAAGATTTAGTGCGAGGGAATGCAGTATTTGAATTCTTTAGAGATATTAGGAATGATAATATTCATGAGAAACTTATAGAGACTAATCGGATTGGGAGTAGTTCCACGATAGGGCAGCTTATTGTTAGAAGACCCGAAACAACTGATGAGCAACTTGCTTCGTATGAAAAAAATTTACAGCAGGATGATAGTACTGGAATTACAACGGAAGTACAATACTTTTTCGAGGAATGGGACGGTTCAGAAGATGTCTTTACTTTGGCTAGTAACTACTTAAGCCAGTTAGAAGTTTTTATCTCGGAAGCGGAACATCAAGGAATAATTTGAGCCTATTTTGATTGAATTTGGGTTGTTCCACACATACTTTAAAAGCCAGCGGGTAGTGGGGAGTCGTCCGCTTTATCAACGCTAAAGCCTATTAAACGGCAAACAACAAACAAACTACGCTTTAGCAGCTTAATAACCTGTTAGCGTGCTCTCGCTCTGTATCGCCCATGTACCGGGATTGAGGGCTCAACTTTAGTGGGATACGCCGCTTGGTCTCCGCCTGGGGTCAACGGAAGAAGATAATCAGGCTGACCTATGAAGAAGCCGGTTACGGGGCGTCCTTATAGGTGACATCAAAACTGTGACTACACCCGTAGAAGCCTGTGTGGCGTAGTCTTCGGACAGGGGTTCAAATCCCCTCGCCTCCACCATGTAAATCCACAACCGCATGAGGTTGTGGATTTTGCTGTTTCCAGGGAATATGAAAAACGACGATCGATTCATGTTCCCACCTCACCAAGCAGGATAAATCCCCTAAACAGTGAATAAAGTTATCCTTTCTTGAGCAGCGGAGTTTTGCCAACAGCAACATTTTGGTTTTGAAAGCAACATTACTAATTCTGACTGCACTTGCATTCGCTATCACATTCCGATTGTGTATTGTTGGTTGCAGATTATAGAAAGGGTAGGAACACAGGAGTAGGCAGTACTCTTTCACATTGGTTTAAAGCATATGACAAGGACAAACTAAAGATGTCCTATGGAACAGTGATATTACATATTAGAATAAATTATTTATTCAGGATAGCACCATTGTGGTGCTTTTTTCTTTATCCAAAAGCAGGGAATTTGTCGGATGTAATCGAATGAATAAGGTAATTGATAATAGAAGGGAATCATTATCAGTAGCGGTGATACAATAAAGGGAATTTAAAATGATGAATATAGTAAGAAGGAGACATTTAAGGATGAGACTCTCTGAAAAAACGTTAGAGTTAAATTTATGCGCACAGATATCTCGGATATCTAAGCAACAAGTCATATGGTTCGGTTTAACGCAAGCTCAAGAAGCTCGTGCAGGTTTTGATGTTATGACTAGAATGGGCGGAAGGCTCATACTATTTCAGTTTAAGGCTTCTAATCATTCGGTTGGTGGTGCGAGGCGTTTTCATGCACCACATGTGCAGTTACAACAACTCATTGACAGAACTGGGCATGCAAGGCGGTCTGTTTTTTACGCTTTACCTCTAGTCGGTACAACACAAGAACTGATTAAAGTAGGCGGAGATATAATTACAAACACATGGTTACTCGATGTAGCGAGTCTTCCAAATCCGTTTCCGCTACCTACTACCAATAATAAGCTAAAATCTCTTCGTAAGAGTGGTAATCATTACATGGATGTAAAGCCACCAAATGTGATTATACATAGTGATCCAGTTAGATCGTCTGTAATTAACCTAAAACAATTTGTCGAAAATGGATTTGTGGGAGCGGATGGGGCAAACCATCTGTTCGAGGAGAAATTTGATTCATTCTATAGATTTGCAAGATTGCTGGGATCAACTGGTAAGGCTGCGATAATAATATAAATAAACAGAGATTATCATAGCAGCAATTAATGAGAGTTGGAGGAAGCAGAGTCTCCAATTCTATGAAACAAGGTAGGAATTTATTGCAGGTGAAATACTTCGGTCTCATCATCGACTACAAGGATCGAAGAGTTATCTATGGTGGTTGGGGAACTGTAGCGACGATCGAGAATTTCACTGGACCGTCTACTAGACAATTTACGACAAGTCAAGAATTTCAATCAGAGCTCAGTAGTGCAATTGAGGGCTGGCATGGATGGTGGAGATATGATGGTGTCAAGGCTGCAGTTGTTTGGAAAGTATATCATACCAAATGAAACAATCACGATATTTAGTGGGGGATATAGATATGATTGAATCAATAAGGGAAAGCAAAATATTGGATGATATTGTTGCTGGAAAATCCGTTACTATAAATGGATCGGTTTATCGAATTGAAGACGAGTTTTCTAAAAGATTACTTCAGCATTTAAGAAAACTTTCGGAAAAGATGATTGAAGGCCCAATCGGACAAGATAAAGCAATAGAATTAATAAAGGCATCCCAAAGAATAATTGTAGATGCTGACGAACAATTAGACAACACAATACAAGAAGAAGAAACAGCGGGGCGCTCACAAAGAACGTTGCGACTTAGAAGATTATCTGCATACAATTTCAGAGGCCTTCAAAATTTTAACACATCTGATTTTACATATGAATTTAAATCGGAACCATACCTTTTAACAGGAGTGAATGGAGCAGGTAAAACATCTGTGTTGAATGCTATAGTCTGGTGTTTGACTGGTAATTTATTATGGGATAGAACAATGCCAAGTGTCCCTCCAAAGGTGGATTTAAAAGTAACAAATGATTTGAGTAATCCTAAGACTATCAAGAATAATTGGCCTATACAAGTTTCAATACCTACATTACAGTTAGTTAATACTGCAAAGCCTTATTGTTGGGTAGAATTGGAACTTACCGATGGAGAAGAGGATGCACCAGTAGTTGTGAAACGAGAATATAATGTAAATAGAGAGTCAGTTACGGGCATGGATTCGTTGGATTCTCTAAGCATTGAGCTCGCTCTATTAATGCCTGGAAGGGTCAATCATATTCAATTAAACAAGGATTCACAAATAGGAAATCTGTTTTTTCAAATAAGTGGGTTAGATGCACTAAACAAGTATGGAATTTTTACAAGTAATAACGGAATGGGGAGAGCCTTAACGACACAGATTAATAAATTACAGCAGGAATCAGAGATTCTGAAACAACAATTAGCTACAGAAACAAAGATATTTAACGAAAACCTTCCGTCGGAAATGAGAGAGGCTTACGATCAGGTGGGGTTAGCGGAAAGCAGTCCAATTAGTAGAGCAAATAGCAGAATTGAATGGTTGAAAGAACAGGAGCTCTTGCGTCTTAATCAATTATCTACTCTCTTTAATATCTCCGATGAAGCGCCTGTCCAAAAATTAGTCGATTTAGGAAAAATCATATTGATTGCTCACGAGAACTTGAAGGAGACAAGTCCATCAAATTGGGCCGGTATCCAAACGATCTTTAAAGCAGTAGATGAGTGGAATGACGAAGCTGAATTAACTTGGAGTAATGTGCAAGATACTATTAAACAACATTTGCAACTATCCATAGAATGGTATGTAAAACTAAAGCAAACCGAGAATCTAAGATTGAAAATAACAGCGGCACAACTGCTAAATGACAATGTATTAGATACATGCCCATTGTGCGAGCAAGAACTTGACCATGATCACTCTCTCAGAAGTGAACTAGTTGAGTTAAAAAACAATAATGGAATAGCAGTTAAAAGCATCGGAGAGATATTAAGTGCATTAACTATAAAGTTAGAAAAGGCGTTACCTGATGCTTGTAAACGTATTAGGAGCACCAGCATTAGGGACGTTATCATTAACAGCTACGAAAGTAATATTGGAAGATTCTTAAAAGGTGAATTGGAACCGATTAAGGAAATAGGGCACCAAGCAATCATTGATTTACTGGTCTTCGATGATCCCTTAGTGGACTCAGATATCGATTATTCAAATCTTAAACTAGAATTGATCGACGAATTGCCCATTATTGAGCAATTCGAGGCATTCGAGAGAAGGTTTAATGAGTATAACAAGAAAGTTTTAACAGTTTCATGGGCAGTACTACATTTAAAGAAATTAACTGAAGAATTAGATTTATTGCTTGGTTATAGTGATAAAACAGAAACAACAATGGTTGGCAAATTAGTAATGGCAAATAGTATTGTGACTGCTGCTAAGCCTATTCAGATTTGTGGTGAGCAACTCCAAAAAATATTGAGTCTATATCAACAAAAACAGGAAGTTGATGAAAAACTTAATGTGGCAAAAAGGACCAAGGATGCATGCATTGACTTGTCCAAACTTTCAAACATCTCAAACGAATTATTGCAGGAGGATTTAACCCGAGTTGAGACTGAACTATATGAAACATACAAAAAGTTATATGGTGGGGAAGACTTAGTCTTAAAAAAGATAATTCCCATAGGTAGTGGTCGAAATTTCTCTCTATCATTCTGGGTTGGATTTAAAGATATGTTGGTGGAAGCAGGCGGGATCCTTAATGCTTCACGGATACGAGCGTTACTTTGGTCTTATGTATTTTCATTGGCCAAGGTGGGAACAGGTAACTCAAGCGGTGATTGGCTAGATTTTATGGTAATAGATGAGCCCTTAACATCATTAGATCAAGAGCATCAACGGAATTTTGCGCAAATAGTATTTAATGCTAATGAACAGAAACAGATTATTGTCGCATCTCATGACTTGCGTTGGCCAAGAGAACTGCAAAATCTCTCACAAAGTCACTCTATATCAGCAAACTTCGTAAACTGCTATGGAATTTCCGCGCAAAGAGAAGTTGTGAGGTTATCAGAATGGATGGGGCAGTTAGACATGAAATGGAAAAGGTGGATGGATGACAATACGGACATTGAGTCAGGGAGAGACTATGTCGCTGCGGCTAGAGAATGGTGTGAAGATGAACTAAAAGACATACTTGTGTGGGCTACTTCGCCATCGTTAGCAAGAGATACTCTAGGGCCACTAATAAAGAAACTTGAGAAGGCTTATACTGATGACAATCACTATGGTATCTTGCAAGTTGCTCAGCTAGTTGAAGCTCTAAAGTTAATAGAAACAGATTTGCAGAATAGCCATCATGGATGTGCTGAAAGGAAGAACATATTTAAAAATCAGATTATACAAGTGAATAAAACAATGAATGGAAAAGTTATTGATAACGTAAGTATTATTAGAAATACACTGCACCATCGTTTGGGTTTAGTTACTATAGTATGAATTAAAACAGATTCTGAAAGGAGAATTTGATGAGGGAATCAGAGCTACAAGCAACGATCCTGAATATGATAGAGAAAAGTACCTTCTATTCTTCTATACAGAGGAAGGAAGATATTGAGCATATTATAAGTTTAGATAACAATCCGAACTTTATTCCTAACCTGTCTATAGACTACATGATGCGACATCGCTACGCAAAAGGCGCAAAGCAAGTGTTAAAGGCTATTAACGGTGAACTTAAGATTATTAATGGTAGGCAGATTAGAAACATATCTCTAGATAAAGATGATAGAATGCTTCCTGACTTTATTGTAGTGAACGATGAAACTAACAAGATGCTCTTAATGGAACTAAAGGGGAATAAACAAACAGAGCGAGAAGCATTAACGGAATTATTGGCATACTCGCAGGAAGTAAAGAACCAACTTCCGTTCCTGACAAGTCATGATTTGTACTACGTCATAATTTCATCTGAATTTAATACTCTATTGGATCATTCAATCGGAGGTATTGTTCTTGAAAGTTCATTTAATGTGCTTTGTTTGAAAGTTGAGACAGACAAAGGCAAAACAATCGTAAGTGTTCATATCCCTAACTCTTGGACTGATTTAAGAATTGCTCATATACCACCTAATGCATTCGCTTCTCTTTCAATTTCATTATATGAAAAAGTAGATTCCATCAGACCAAGTGAAATTGATAGCGAGATTATTTTAGAAAATGCAATAGACATATTAACTTATGAAGCCAACCGTAATAATGCTCATGGTTTTTGTATTGGCTGGAAAAATGTTAATACAAATGTGTATGTACTAACTTTTTATGAGATTAATCCCTATGAACTAAGTAAGTATTTTTTGCGTGAAAGAAATGAATTGAACACTGGTAATCCATTGTTTAATTACATTCATAATGAAATAGCGGTTACTGCAGCTCATGATTCAATGTTTCAACTAGCCCAGACAACTTTTGAGTATCTAGAGCTCTATTTTTCACCTCATTGGGAGTCTTTAACTGATTGGTATTCGGATCAAATACACATTTCAAGATGCGGTATTCCTTATATGATGGGTTATTGGGGGGTAATAAATGATTTTATTCGGTTTTATTATATGCACCCTGGAATAAGGCAGTACATGCCTGAGTTTACTAAAAATCATATCACTCATAAATATCCCATTGTTGGGGTGCAGTTTTTGCACTATTTGCTTGGGACAAACCTATTTAAAGATGGATTATTTTCACCAAAGGATATTTTTAGGTTCGGCCAAAAACTTAATTTGTGTCTCCAATATGCTTATTTTTTGTGTAATAATGACCAGACAACAGAAAATTATTATGTTGCCAGGTTCAACTGGTTATCTTTTGAACTATTTCCTGCAATAAGAGAGGTGGGTGAACGTGCAAGATTGTTGGTGAATAAACCAAGTAATTCTATCAAGATTGTACTCAATCACGAACAGCCAAAAGAAACTATTAATACAATATTGGAGTTTAGAACTTGGTTTGCTGAATCGTTCTTAGGTAGTAATAACAGAGATGCACAACTTTTTTTTGATCAAGGGTTCTCTAATGGTTTTATTCTTGATCGTGAATTTTTTTATGAGTTATGCAGGAATGATGATGAAGAATTTCAAATAGCGAAAGAACAGTTGCTTTTTTTCTACCAATATTACTTAAATCCGATAACTTCAGACGAGGAAATGATGAAGGAATTTGAAATAGAGAGCTTTGATATTGGTAACATCACTATAGAGGATTTGTTTGAGAATCAAGAGCGGTATCTTGATTTATTTAATAGATACCATCATAGTATTATTCAAGATTTAAATGAATTTTCAGTGTGTGATTTTTCTGTTTTGGACTGGGAATGGCTAAAAGCCCAAACATATAAGATTAGAATGTCAACTGATCAAAGAGTAGCCATTGACATAACTACATCTGGTCAAGTCTCCATAGTAAGAGTTCCTGATAACGAAATTACACCTGAAGTTAATCATGAGACTGAAGTTCTGGTGAGAACAGCCATCACTTCTCACCTAATTGTATATATTGTGAGAAAATGGGGTGATCTAAGGGGAGAAATTCAATCTAGGGATAGGGCTTAATAACCTGTTAGCGTGCTCCTCCTCGGCATCGCCCATGTGATCGAGATAGGGGCTAACTCATACTGGGATACGCCAATCGGTCTCCGCCTGGGGTCGACGGAAGAAGATAATCAGGCTGGGCCTAGCGAAAGCCGGTTACGGGGCGTTTGCTTTGCCGACATTAAAACTGTGACTACACCCGTAGAGGCCTATGTGGCGTAGTCTTCGGACAGGGGTTCAACTCCCCTCGCCTTCTCCATCATGAACACCATCCGCATGAGGATGGTCTTTTTGTTTTATATTAATACTATAGGCCAGAGCATATCGTACAGATGGAGTGAGATCGATGAATCAAAGTCATTTTCAGAATAGAGAGGAACCGTTGATAAAGGTACTCAATATGGATGATCAAATACTAACACCATGTAAGCCACATCGGGCTGTACGGGAAGTCGAGCGATCGCGTGCCGTCTGGATTGATGAGCAGACGATTAAGTTGCTTTACAACCCGTTCTTATTTCGTGATTATCGAAAAACTGCGTTAAAACGGGATCGTCACACTTGTTTGTGGTGTGGAGGTCCTGCGACAACAGTTGATCATATTATCCCCTCAAGCAAAGGTGGCTCGGATCTTCCACACAACCTGCTTGCTTCATGCAGCGATTGCAATACGAAGCGAGGAAACCGTTCTGCGTTCTCCTATCTCAAAGAAAAAGCACATACCGTCCCGAATCTAATTAAGCTTTGTTGGCGTATTTTTAGAGCTAAAAGATAACATCAGTGAAATCACCTTATGAGGTGGTTTTTCTGCGTTTAATGGACGATTTTAGAGAGGCATTTTGATTAAAAACATAGAGATGACAAAAGTTTTAGGCGGAAGCTAAGTAGAGAACCAATGATAGTAACACTCAACCCCATAGCGGAAGCTCGATATGAAGGGGACGTGGTGTTATTGGCCTATCCACTAAAACTGAATGTAGATATAAATCTTGTTATTAACCAACCAGACATTATTTACATAATGTAAGCGTTTGTGTAGCAAAACTGTCAAATAGTATTGTGAAATAATTCACATATAAATGCAGCTGGAATTGATAAGATTCAACTACAGAACAAACCAAATAACTTTTTACCTAGGAGAGTGAGAGTAATGGCGATTAAGAACGAAGCTGTTAAGGACATCAAGCAGAGCGCTGAAGAGTACATCCAGACTTTGATTGACAAATCTCTAAAGGCACAAGAGAAATTTTTGACTATGAATCAAGAACAAATTGACAACATTGTAAAGGCAATGGCTCTTGCAGGTCTCGACAAGCATATGCATCTTGCGAAGTCGGCAGTAGAAGAAACAGGACGCGGAGTATATGAAGATAAGATTACAAAGAATATGTTTGCTACAGAATACATTTACCACAGCATTAAATATGAAAAAACGGTAGGCGTTATCGAGGATAATCCATATCAGAACTATCAGAAGATTGCAGAGCCTGTAGGGATCATTATGGGGATTACCCCAGTTACAAATCCAACATCTACAACGATGTTTAAGGCACTCATTTCCATTAAAACACGTAACCCGATTATTTTTGGATTCCATCCATCGGCACAGAATTGCAGCCGTGAAGCAGCAAAAATCTTGCTTGAAGCAGCGGTGAAAAGTGGCGCTCCGAAAGACTGTATCCAATGGATCGAGCTTCCATCTATGGAGAAGACAAATGCACTTATGAATCATCCAGATGTTGCATTGATTCTGGCGACAGGTGGATCTGGCATGGTTAGAGCGGCCTACAGCTGTGGTAAACCAGCGCTTGGCGTAGGTCCTGGTAACGTACCTTGTTTCATTGAAAAGAGTGCAGACATTGATCAAGCTGTTACTGACTTGATACTATCTAAATCATTCGATAATGGTATGATCTGTGCATCTGAGCAATCCGTTATTATTGAAGAACCAATTTTTGATCAAGTGAAGAAGAAAATGATTGCTAATGGCTGTTACTTCCTTAATAAAGAAGAAACTGCAAAATTGACTGCAGGCGCGATGAATATAGATAAATGTGCGGTTAACCCTGTTATTGTTGGTCAATCTGCAGTGAAGATCGCACATATGTCAGGGATTGAGGTCCCAGAAGGCACCAAGATTCTAGTGGCAGAGCTTGAAGGCGTAGGTAAGAACTATCCATTGTCTGCTGAGAAGCTAAGTCCTGTGCTTGCATGCTACAAAGTGAAGAATGCTGATCAAGGGATTGAACGTTCAGCTGAAATTGTAGCCTTTGACGGTATGGGGCACTCTTCAGTTATTCATTCTCGCAATGAAGAGATTATCCTGAAGTTCTCTGATCGTCTCCAAACAGGACGTATCATCGTGAATTCGCCTTCTTCACATGGGGCTATTGGAGATATTTATAACACGAACTTGCCATCTCTAACATTAGGCTGCGGATCGTACGGTCGTAACTCGACTGCATCCAACGTAACAGCAGTGAACTTGATTAACATAAAAAGGGTGGCGCGTCGTACTGTGAATATGCAATGGTTCAAAGTTCCAAACAAAATTTACTTTGAAAGGGGCTCAACTCAGTACCTTTCTAAAATGCCAGATATTAGCCGTGTGGCGATTATCACAGACCCTATGATGGTAAAACTGGGTTATGTGGAAAGAGTGGAGCATTATCTCCGTCAACGTCAGACGCCAGTTGTAATCGAAATATTCTCTGAGGTAGAACCGGATCCATCGACGACTACGGTAGCCCGTGGTACAGAGATGATGAATCGATTCCAGCCTGACTGTATCATTGCCCTCGGCGGCGGATCGCCAATGGATGCTGCAAAAGCAATGTGGCTGTTCTACGAGTATCCGGATACTGATTTTGAAGGTTTGAAACAAAAATTCATGGATATCCGCAAACGGATTTACAAATACCCGCGTCTCGGACAAAAAGCCCAATTTGTTGCGATCCCGACGACTTCAGGTACAGGATCTGAGGTAACTTCTTTCGCGGTTATTACGGATAAGAACCTTGGCAACACGAAGTATCCTTTGGCCGACTACGAATTGACACCAGACGTAGCGATCGTTGATCCAGAATTCGTATACTCTCTGCCTAAGGTAGCCGTTGCGGACACAGGTATGGACGTTCTGACACATGCTATTGAAGCCTATGTATCGGTCATGGCGAATGACTACACCGATGGTCTTGCGATCAAGGCGATTCAACTGGTCTTCCGCTACCTTGAAAAATCAGCACTTGAAGGTGATCCGCTTGCTCGTGAAAAGATGCACAATGCTTCTACGATTGCTGGTATGGCATTTGCGAATGCATTTCTTGGCATTAATCATAGTCTAGCGCACAAATGGGGCGGACAATATCATACTGCACATGGACGCACCAATGCAATTCTTATGCCTCACGTTATCCGTTACAATGCAAAAAAACCAAGCAAATTTGCTTCATTCCCTAAATACTCGCATTTTGTAGCAGATGAGCGTTATGCCGAACTCGCACAAATTCTCGGCTTGCCGGCTCGTACGACTGAAGAAGGGGTAAATAGCTTAATTGATGCTATTCGCAAGCTGAACAAGGCGCTTGGTATAGAAGAGTCGTTCCAGCAACTGGGCTTTGACGCTAAGGACTTCGAAGCTCGTGTGGATTACTTGGCAGACCGTGCATTTGAAGATCAATGTACGACTGCGAATCCAAAATTACCGCTTGTTACTGAATTGGCGGAGGTTTACCGGGATGCATTTTACGGCCGCTTCTAAATGGCAGGCTCGTCGTAAATCAACAAGCAATTACAAACTGTGTATCTAGAAATACGGAAAATATATTAGCAAAAGTAGCACAAACCAAGACCATGGTTTGTGCTACTTTTTTATAAAATTAATGAAGAAGAGCCGATCAGTCGCTTGGATAAAATAGAATCCGTAGACGAAAGCTTTTTTGCAGCTAAATGAATTCGATTTAGAACCAGTCTCGGCTCTTGATAATATTACAGAGAAAAGTATTATGAGCGGCGTGTTAAAGATGTTTACAGGTAAGACGTTAATCGTCATCGCGCACAGATTGCATTTCATAAAGAATGTAGACAAGATTAAACTGGTTAAAGACGGAGAAATTGTAGATGAAGGCGACTTTGAATATTTAATCAACAGTAGCACCTATTTTCAAGAACTATGGAATAAAGAAGTTCAAACAAGTTAGAATCTGTTAATTAACAAACTATTAACGAATCGGGGAAAAAAAGAAAACAACAAAAACACCATCCATATGAGGCTGGTGTTTTTGTTATTCCTAGTAAACAATTCCATTACAATATTTCTTTGCTATAATAAATGTAAATTCCTTGAATTATAAATGGGACGGTGAAAAATGAACGAAAAATATTGGTTAGTCGTACAATATCCTATGAAAAGCGCAAAAGGCAGTGGGCGCGATCAATGGTTGAAGGATAAAGTAATGGAATACTTGGAGATATCTCTAGCGGATGCTAGCTTAGGCTATGTTGATGGTTTTGATATGGGTACATCTATTATTGACTCGAAAAAATATGTACTTAATATATTTTGTGTTATAACAGAAGAAGAGCGAGGTATCGCTCTAGTAAAAAGAGTTTTGAAAGAGAGCAGGCTAGATTATACTCGAATAATCATTGCTACAATGCCTTATGGAAAAGATGAGGCCTATACCTTGAAATACGCCCATAAAAAAGGTATAACTGATTTCACGCTGTAACACTGTATTATAATTAAGCTTAGTCAAGAAAGATCGAATTGTATTTTATTCAGGAACTTTCGACATAAGGGCTATGTCCAAGCCCAAAAAAAACCATCCCGATCCCAAGCTGCTTTTCCATTATGGAGCTTCTTGTATAGCTTTTTCACTTCTTTATCGATTGATGTATGTCCAAGCTCATTCACATATAAATATTGATCACCATAGTATTCCTTTATATGTGAAACGACATCCTCTTGTCGAAGTATGCCCTTTTCTTTTACCTCACTAAGCATCCATTGTGCAATTTCCTCAGATTTTTCTTGCATAGTTTCACTTCCTAATGATTAATTTACTTTCGTTCATTAGCTTATCATATTTTACTTGCTCATATTCAGCTGATTAAAAGAAAGGAGTGATGCTATGAATTTGAAGCAAAAGAATAAACGCTCTAAAAAGAAAGATTCGATTAACTGGGGAATTTTATTCTTTGAAGTCATAGGTTGGATTGTGGCTGCTGGTATGCTGCTAGGCATTTACAATTCCAATAAAACGATATCAGTCATCCTTGAATCTAAGCCAATCCATCAGCTTACGGCAGACACTACAGGAATCGTTAGAATAGAGGGGCATGTAACGAGTGAAAATGTGAATACGGAGCAAGGGATATTACGGCATTCCTATGCATTGATACAGAAGGAAGTATTTAAGTGGAGATGCAGTCGGAGCTGTGATTATAAGCTCGAGCAAGGCGCCGCTCCCATAGTATCAGGAAGCATAAGCGTAAATGGGATTGAGGTTAAAGCTGACCAATATACGTTCTATAAGGATTGGTTGCCGCTAGATAACGGAACAATAGAACCCGATCAATTGTACCGCATCTACGAAGGAGGAACTTCGCGACCGCTCTTGGTGGAGGAGCATGAAAGTACTGCTTATGGATATCGTACAGTTTCTTCTGGTGAATGGATCACACTCGTTGGAAATGCGGTTAATGGCCGAGTAGAGGCTTTCTCGATTCTGAAAAACGAGGGACCTACAGTGCTGATTGGAATCAATATAGAGCAAATGGTCGCAAAAGAAAGGGAAGCACGAACCCTATATATCATCGTAGCTATCCTCGCTATGTTGATTTTGTCCCCTGTGATGATCCGTAGGCTACGACGCCGTTACGTAATAAAAAAGAAAGTGTAAGTTACTACATCCTTACCAAAAACACCATTCTAAGTGTGAATTGTCCTAATTATTAGACACCATCTAATTTTTCTGGGTCGCTTCACTGCAATGGTGTTTTTGTTTACCTATGAAAGAATCATATAAGCATACTGTTACTAGCTATTACAGGGTATAATAGACAGTAGAAGAATTAATGTATAAGGTTTCAAGGAATTCGATTAAGCTAAAGTATCATAAGGCAAGCTAATTTACCGTAGAAGAGGTTAATAATGAGCGAGAAGCAGTTTTCAGAATATAAATTAAGTGAAGAGATTATAAAGGCATTAACTAGCTTAGGCTATGAATCACCGACAGAGGTGCAATCTAACGTAATTCCATACTCTTTGGAGCAGAAGGATCTTGTTGTAAAATCACAGACAGGAAGCGGGAAAACAGCGGCATATGGAATTCCGCTTTGTGAACTAGTGACTTGGAATGAAAACAAGCCTCAAGCGTTAATTCTTACGCCTACTCGCGAGCTTGCACTTCAGGTTAACGAGGACTTGATGAATATTGGACGTTTTAAGCGTATCAAATCAACAGCGGTATATGGTAAAAGTCCATTCCATATTCAACGAGCAGAATTAAAGCAAAGAACACATATGGTTGTAGGCACTCCAGGACGTGTAATGGATCATATTGAACGGGGAACATTGTCGCTCGAGCGTATACAGTATTTAGTTATTGATGAAGCAGATGAAATGCTTAATATGGGATTTATCGATCAAGTGCAAGCAATTATTGAGACGCTGCCTAAAGAGAGAGTCACTATGTTGTTTTCAGCTACATTCCCAGAGGATGTTGCTAAGCTATCTCGCCACTATATGAATGATCCCGTTGAGGTTGAGATTAAGGCTAGCGGCATAACAACCTCGACGATTGATCATGCTCTTATTAAAGTTAGTGAAGGAGACAAGCTTGAGTTACTGCAAAATATGCTTATCGTCGAGAATCCTGAGAGCTGCATTATTTTTTGCCGTACACAAGAACATGTCGAACAATTATATAGCGAAATGGTTAAACTAAAATATCCTGTTGATCGCATACATGGAGGAATGGAGCAAGAAGAACGATTTGAAGTAATGAAGGCATATAGAGCTGGACAATTTCGTTACTTAGTGGCAACGGATGTAGCTGCAAGAGGAATCGATGTTAGTAATATTACTCATGTCATTAACTATGATATACCACTTGAGAAGGAAAGCTATGTTCATCGTACAGGGAGAACGGGACGTGCAGGTAAGCAAGGTAAGGCATTTACATTTGTGACGCCAAAAGACGGTAGAAGATTATCTGACATTGAAAGTTATATCGGATTTGAAATTCCTAATATACAAGCACCTTCAGAAGATGCAGTTAATCTTCGCAAAGAAGAATTTCAAAAAACGTTAAAAGCCGGTCCTGTTTTGAAAAAAGATAAGCGCGAGCAATTGAATAAGCAAATCATGAAGCTAAACTTCAATGCAGGAAAGAAAAAGAAGCTAAGAGCGGTTGATTTTGTTGGTACAATAGCAAAGCTTGATGGAATAACAGCGGATGATATTGGCATCATAACGATACTTGATAATGTTACCGATGTTGAAATTCTTAATGGTAAAGGGCCGCTTGTATTGGAAATCATGCAAAATACGACGGTTAAGGGCAAACAATTAAAGGTACGTAAAGCTAAATAATAATTGGATTAAACAAGCAAGGACGTTAATAAGATTGATGCCCCTTGCTTGTTCCCATATTCAGCTTTAAGCTTGCGTACCAGTAAAGCGGAATTTATTCATAACTTAAAAAATATTTAATGATAATTGACTTATTAATTGTTAACAATATACATATGTATAAAGAATACGGTTCAAACAATATTGAATTTCATATATTGATTATGGAATAGAAAGCAGGTAACTATGTATAACTCTAAGAGAAAACCATTGGAAGAGGTTCCAACTGCATTAACTGTAATATGGGCTTGTTCAGACGAGGACTGTAATGGTTGGATGAGAGATAACTTTACTTTTTCTGAAATTCCTACATGCCCTCAATGTCAATCCGCTATGATCAAAGGTGAAAAAGTGTTAGATGTGTTAGAGAATACAAGCCCAGTTACTTCGAAAAAAATGTAGTTGAAAGGCTGGGAGAAAATAATTATCGGCCAATTAAAAAGCTGAACGATTACGAAATTCTATTGAAGATTTCGAAATTGTTTGGCTTTTTTGTTATGTCTTAACCTAGATATGCTTTGTTATTTATATTCTTACAATTTACGAGCACTTAATACCAGAATGAATAAAAGTGTGTTATTATTCTTGTGCTGTTTCTTATTGTTATGATTTCATCCAAATTGCTGGGGGTGCTGCACGATGTTGTATTCTATCAGAAGACTTCTGTCTCCTAAGACAAGCATACAAGGGAAAATTTTTATTGCTTTTAGTTTGGTAACATTGCTGGCAATCGTTGCAGTCGCAAGTACCGTTTACATGTATATGAGAGAAACCGTTAAGAATAATGCTCTAACTTCGGTCATGGACAGCATGCGGCAAGCAGATGAATCATTGAACCTTCGGCTGGAGGAAATTCGTCGGTTAAGCACAGTGGTTGTAACGAATCAAACGGTTCTGGATACGTTGATGAGCAGTACGGAGGAAGCTAGTTACGAATGGTTTCAGGAACAGAAGCGAACAGAGGAGTTTCTATCAGCTGTCGTTGCATACAAGCCCTATATTTCACGTGTTGCTGTCATTGGGTTAAATGAAAAGGTATTCAAAGTGGGATTGCCGTGGATCGATAAAAGGGTGCTTGATACGCAAATGATGGATTATATCCTGGAGAACGGTTCTGTCCAAGCGTACTTTCATCAAGCGGATTCGAACGATTCGATTGTTGCAGGTCGAGTGATTCGTTATGACCAAAAGGTAATCGGTGTCGTGTTATTTAATCTTAACGATGATTTTATTCGTAAAACCTATAATGTTGAGCCTACTTCGGAGAGCAAGTTGTATGTAATCGATCGAAAGAATGAGTTCATACATTTGCCTGAAAACAGCACCCTTGATCCCGAACATATATTGCAGCTGAATGAGAAATTATCGGGTACAGATGTAGCAGTTGAGGAAGTGATTGATAAGAAGTCATACCTTGCAGTCAGTCGAGTATCGGAGTATACAGGATGGTCAACATTGGTACTCGTTCCTATGAAGTCTTTGTTTAATGAAAGCGTGCGCATTCGCAATATAATCGTTCAAGTCGCAATCATCGTATTTATCATTATCGTCATTACTACCGTGCAGGTGTCGTCAAGAATTACACTAAATATACGAAGATTAAGATCAATGATGCTACATGTGATGGATGGAAATTTATCATTTCCGGCTGCTGAAATTCGTTCTAAGGACGAAATTGGACAACTGTATCTGGTATATATAAAAATGATCGAGGAACTGAAGCAATTGTTAGAGGGAATACAGACGACCGAGCGAGAGAAAAGGGAAGCTGAATTAGCTGTATTGCAGGCACAAATTAGGCCTCACTTTCTGTATAACACACTGAATACAGTTAAATATTTGGCTAAGTTAAACAATGTGCCGAATATTGTAGAGGTTACCGAATCATTAATCGAACTGATGCGGGGCGTTCTTGGCAATACGATGGAATTTCTCACGGTTGAGGAAGAGCTGAATTATGTTCGCAGCTACGTCACTATTGTAAAATATAAATATTTAGAACCTATTGATTTACAGATTGAAGTCGTAGATGAGGAGCTATTGCAATACAACGTACTGAAGCTAATGCTTCAGCCTATTATTGAAAACGCTATTATTCACGGAATTACCTCTTCAGAGCAAGGAGGATTAGTCCAGATTCGGATATATAAGCAGCTTAATGAACTTAGGATTGAGGTCATAGATAACGGAAAAGGAATGACCGAAGAACAGATTCAGGCTTTGTTCGAAGAAAAGCAAGATCAAAACTACTCCCGTTTTAGTGGTATGGGCATTCGTAATGTCCATGAGCGAATTCGCAGATTGTATGGAGAACCTTATGGTGTGCTAGTTCATAGTGAACCCGATGCTTACACCAATGTACAAATTCGATTTCCATTGATACTGGATAGGGAAAACAAATAACAAGGGGGAATACACAATGTTCCAAGTACTTCTAGTAGATGATGAACCGTTGGCACGCAATGATGTGAAAAGTATGCTTGACTGGGAGAAGCATGGTTTCACCATATGTGGGGAGGCGAATAATGGAGAAGCCGCGCTTTCCTATATGGACAAGATCGTCCCGCATATCGTCTTGTTGGATGTAAGTATGCCCTCCATCAATGGAGTGGAATTGAGCGGCATGATCAAGGAACGATACCCAAAGGTTAACATGATCATGCTCAGTAGCTATGACGATTACGATTATGTTAGAACTTGCTTGAAGAATGGAGCGATTGATTATTTGCTCAAGCACCGTTTAAACGCTGATACTTTGTTAGCACTGCTGAACAAAGTGGTACAGAATATGCAGTCTGAGGAACGGGAACAAGAAGCTCGCGAAGCTCAATCTCGGATCATTGAACGACTAAGCCCTATCATTCTTCGCGAGCATGTTGCTAACTTAGCCAGAGGCAGGGACAATGCCGGGAAAGAATTGGGGTCTTATGCTCACGGGAACGGGGTATTTCCACAGGCTGTCACTTATAGTACCACTGCTATACAAATCGTCCCCTTTTTGTTGCTTGCGGATTCCTTAAACGACGTGCAGATGAACCAGTTCGTTCAGCAGACGATGGAAGTGATGCAGATGGCGATTGGCGATATTCATCAGCAGACCGTCGGTTATGTAGGAGAAGGGCGATTCATTATTCTGTTTTCTTCCTCCGAAAGAAGCGAAAGCAAGTTTGGCTCAAGTGTCAATCTGGCTTTGTCGAATCTTTCTCATTCCCTTGAAAAATTCCTGAATTTAAAATGCGTTTATAGCGTCGGACCGATACGGGGCGATATAAATCTACTTGGAGAAAGCTACAGCATAGCCAATCAGAAATTGAATGAAACATACAGTCAAGGCACTAATTTCTCAAAAGACGCTTTGTCTATCGAAGAGCAGAAGCAGCTGCAGCTATATCTGGAACAACTAGAGTCTGAACGAGTGAAACAGGTGATCTCAAAGATTTTTTCCTCCGTACAAAACGAGCCGTTCTATTCTATGACTGTTCAGATGATCGTAAGCGAGCTTCTTCGTACGATTGAGACAACAGCGAAGCGTTACAAAAAGCAAATTCTTCCGAGGAGCGAGCTTGCACGCGTGGGAAGTGTCTCAGAATTGGAGCAGCGACTGGTGAACATCGCGTCTGATCTTATCGAAGCTATTAAAGAGCAGCATGCAGGGAGTTACTCACGTCATATCTCCAAAACGATTCAATTTATAGCAGATCATTATTCATCCGCGATTTCTTTAGAAATGGCGGCTAGAGCTCTTAATCTAAATTATTCTTATTTGAGCAGGCTGTTTAAGGAAGAAATGAAAATGGCATTCTCAGAATATTTGAACCATGTACGTATCCAATCGAGCTGTGCGTTAATGGAGTCGGGCTCCTCTTACTCACTGAAGGAAATTTGCAGTCAGGTTGGATTCTCAAATTATAATTATTTCTTTAAAGTATTTAAGAATGTAAAAGGGATGACCCCCCAGGCATATATGGACAGTTTGAAACAGTCAAAAATTTAGAGTGAAAAGTCATATTATTGGAGTAGTCGGAAAGAAAAAACTTACTATAATTAAAACATTCCTTGGTAAGCGCTTTCTTTACTTGGGACGATACCAATCGATTAGGAGGAACAAAGTAATGAAAAAAAGATGGGGGACTGCTCTGGTTTCTACCTTTGTAGTTTGTAGCATGCTGCTTTCTGCATGTGGTGCGAACAAACCGGGTAACGAGCAAAATACAAACAAACAGACTAGTAATAACACACAGGTAGCTGAAGATTCCAATGCAGTGTCAGCGGATGGATTTCCGATTGTCAATGAATCAATTAAGCTAAAAATATTCACTCGCGTTGCACCAGTTAATGGACCATTCCCGGAGATGCCAGTGTTCCAAGATTTTGAGAAAATGTCTAACATCCAAGTTGAGTTCATCGAAACTCCGACAGATGGTTTTCCAGAAAAGAAAAGTCTTTTGTTTGCTTCCAATGAACTGCCAGACGCATTATATCGCTCCAACATTACTCCATTAGAGCAAATTCGCTATGGAACGGGTGGCCAATTGATTCCGCTACAGGATTTAATTGAAGGTTATGCTCCGAATCTTAAACAGCTTATGGAAACTTATCCGGAAATTCGTTCAGCGATTACAACTCCAGAAGGCAATATTTATGCTATCCCAGGAATCGTATCTGTAGGATCAGCGAGAACAGATAAAAAGTGGATGAATAAAGCTTGGTTAGACAAGTTGGAATTGGAAGTGCCTGAAACAACGGATGAGCTTTACGAGGTACTGAAAGCTTTCCGGGACAATGATCCAAACGGCAATGGTAAGCAGGATGAGCTTCCGATGACTTCACGTGGAGGCTTGGCAATCGTGAATACGTTAGGCGGATCATTCGGATTGGACTTCCAACTCGGTTATAACATTAACCTGGAAGACGATAAGGTCAATATATGGATGGGAAGCGAACGTAATAAAGAATTGTTGATGTATCTAAACAAGCTGTACTCGGAGCAATTGCTCGATCAAGACCTATTCATTCAGACAGAAGCTCAATATTTGGCTAAGCAAGGCTCTGGTAATACTGGATACTTCTTTGATCAGACAAACAATCCGATGCTAGAAACAAAGGTAAACGATCAATATATCGGAATATCACCAGTTGCGGGACCGCATGGCGACAGATTGCAGTTAGCTGCTCCGGTACCAAGGGATCTTGGAGCATTCGCTATCACTTCAGTAAATAAATACCCAGAAGCAACAATGCGCTGGATCGACTTTTTCTTCGGTGATGAAGGTTCTACTATGCTGCGTTTCGGGCGTGAAGGCGAGCATTATGAGATGAAGGATGGAATTCCTTATTACCTGGATTCTTTCCTTGCGACAGGCGATCAAGGCAAAATTACTCCATATGCTGGAGGCGGGGCTCCGCATCTGATCAGTGAGAACGTATCTTCTTACATCAATCCGCCTCAGGTTCAAGAAGCTCAAAAAGCATTGGACCCTTACATGCCGAAGATTCGCTACCAGACGCCTATGTTTGACGAACAAACAGCTCAAAAAATCAACGTACTTCGTAACGACATTGATAAGTACTACGAAGAGCAAAGCACGAAGTTCATTGCCGGTACACTTAGCTTCGACAAATGGGAAGAATTCCAAAGCACGTTGAAGAAGATGAACATTGATGAGTTACAGCAGCTTTATCAAGATGCTTACGATAATATCGTTAAGAAAAATTAAGAACGGATGAGACTTCTATGAAGAGTACAGTCGCAAAGAAAGGTGGTGTGCCTCGACTTCAATCGAGGCACTCCCGCCGCCTTAAATCGATAACCAGTCGGTACGATCTCTATCTGATGCTGCTCCTTCCAATTGCGTGGTATCTCATATTCCACTACGGGCCTATGTATGGGGTGCAGATTGCTTTTAAAGACTTCAGTCCAGCCAAAGGGATTATTGGCAGCCCGTGGGCGGGCTTCGCACATTTTGAACGTTTTTTTGATTCCTATTATTTTTGGCGGCTATTGTGGAATACGATATCAATTAATTTGTATTCCTTGTTATTCGCCTTTCCGATTCCGATCATACTTGCTTTGCTTGTGAATGAAATACCGAACAAAGCCTACAGTAAACTTGTACAGAATGTAACGTATATTCCTCACTTTATTTCTGTTGTTGTTATGGTGGGGATGATAACACTGTTCTTCTCTACAAATGGCGGCCCGATCAATACATTTATTGAGGCATTGGGTGGAAAGCCGATACGATTTTTAGATTCCGCTGAAGCGTTCAAACCAATTTTTATCGGGTCTAATATATGGCAAAGCATGGGCTGGCAATCAATCATATATATTGCAGCAATAAGTGGAGTCAATCCGCAGCTGTATGAAGCGGCAAAGATCGATGGGGCAAGCCGCTTGCAGCGCATATGGCATGTCTCCATTCCCGGTATTCTTCCTGTCATTGTCATCCTACTTATTCTCGATATCGGTCATTTCATGAATGTCGGCTTTGAGAAAATATTACTAATGCAGAACAATTTGAATCTGGAATCGAGTGATGTGATCTCCACATTCGTTTATACAACGGGGATTCTTAAAGGAGAATACAGCTATACAGCGGCAATTGGCTTATTCAACTCGATCATTAATCTAACACTGCTCGTGCTGGTCAATCGTTTTGCCCGTAAAAAGGCCGAAACAAGCTTATGGTAAAGGAGGGCAATACGTGGACGATAAAATATTCAATACAGTAGTGAACACCTTGGCTGCCCTTATATTAGTTGTCGTTTTATATCCGTTAATCTTTATAGTCAGCGCCTCCTTCAGTGATCCTGCTTTGGTATTGAACGGTGAAGTGCTCTTGTGGCCGAAGCAGATAACACTAGATGCATATCGGAATGTATTACAGAATGATCAAATATGGAATGGGTATTTAAACTCTATAATCTATGCTGTGGTCGGTACAATCATCAACTTAATTATGACAACTTTAGCGGCGTATCCACTGTCAAGACCGGACGTTCCTGGACGAGGAATCTTTATGTTCATCATCACGTTAACGATGTTCTTTGGTGGCGGCCTTATTCCGACGTATCTTCTGGTGAAAAATCTAGGCATGGTTAACACGATGTGGGCGCTTATTGTTCCAGGAGCTATAGCAACCTATAACCTAATCGTCATGAGAACGTATTTTCAAACTAGCATTCCATGGGAAATCCAAGAAGCGGCTCTTATCGACGGTAGTTCCAACTGGAGGCTGTTGACGTCAATTATCTTGCCTCTCTCTAAACCAATCATGGCAGTAATGGTTCTGTTCTATGCAGTCGGACACTGGAATTCATACTTCAGTGCTCTAATTTATCTAGGTGATAAAGATCTTTATCCGCTGCAGCTTGTTCTGCGCGAAATTCTAATGATTAGTCAGTCTGATGCTGTAGATGGCGGTAATGTGGGACTGGAATCTAAAGTGCTGCTTGCTGAGAGCATCAAGTATGTAGTCATTATTGTCTCTAGCTTGCCGGTGCTTATCATGTATCCATTTGTCCAAAAGCATTTCGTCAAAGGCGTAATGATTGGTTCTATTAAAGGATAATTGGTTCTATTAAAGGAAAATGGAAGGAAGATATGAATATCATGGTTCAATCAATTGCTTCGATTCAGGTGAAAACACAACAAGTCGGTCAAGACAAAATTAACCCTTACTTATTCGGCCATTTTGTGGAAGATATCCGTGATCATATGGATGCCATGTTAGCATATCCTCTTTCGGATATGGATTTTGAAAGCTTGGACGATACGTACCGAAACTTGTCGGGGAAATGGCGTCCTTATACGAACGGGAGAAACACGAAGTACGCATTGGAACCTGCTGCTCCTCGTCATTCTGGTCATAGTCAATATGTTCGTATCTATAGCGATGACGAATGCTATGCAGGTGTGAGCCAAGCGATTGCGGTAAAAGGAATCGCTGAAGGTTACCATTTAACCTTGGTTGCACGTGCATCGTGCGAGTTCAAGTATGTTATCGCAGAAATTGTAGATAGAAAAAGTGAGGAGTTGCTTGGCTCGGTGCGTATCGAGCTGGGCAATCATAATTGGCAGCAATATGAGTCTCTTATTCATATAAACAGAGACTGTGAGCATGCAGAATTCAGACTATATATTCCTGCAAGTCATGAGCGTTGGCTCGATCATGTATCGACCGGAATGCTCTGGATTGATCATATTTCTCTACTTCCCGCGGATAGCTCAGGCAATGTCCGTAAAGAAGTAATGGAGCTGACGAAGGATCTAAACGCTGGAATGATGAGACTCGCAGGAAACTATATTAGCGCTTATCATTGGCAGCAAGCTATTGGCCCTGTGCTTGAGCGTCCATCTACAATCAATGAAGCATGGGGAGGCTGGACGGGCAAATATTTCGGCACAGACGAGTTTATTCAATTCTGTCGTGATCTGAATGTAGAGCCGTTGATCTGTGTCAATGATGGCTCAGGAACACCAGAGGAAGCAGCCGAGTGGATTGAATATTGCAACGGAGGTCCCGATACTCCGATGGGAAGGCTGAGAGCTGCTAACGGGCATGTCGAACCGTATGGGGTGAAATATTGGGAGATTGGCAATGAAGTATGGGGACCGTGGCAGGTTGGTCATTGCAGCGCTGAGCAATTTGCAGATCGATATGTAAGGTTTGCTCATGCGATGAAGGCTGCTGACCCTACGATTAAGCTCCTAGCTTGCGGAGATGTCCGTATGGATTGGAATGAGCCTCTGCTTGAGAAAGCAGCAGAGCTGATCGATTACTTAACGTTGCACCTATATCATGGCTGCCCTCGATTCGGTATGAATGCTCAGACACCGAAGGAAGAAAGATTCAAAGCGATCGTTACCTATCCAGAATGGACGCGCGAAACGATACATCAATTGCGAGAAAAGTTCAACTCGAGTGATCGTTTTGCTCATCTGAAGCTAGCAATTACGGAATACAATACGATGTATTACCCGAATACGATTCGCAAAGGTATACCGAATGAACATACCCTTGAAGCAGCGGTATCGAATGCGGCGAACCTGAATGAATTTATCCGAAACAGCGATCTAGTTGAGATTGGAAGCTTCTCTGATCTGGTGAATGGATGGCTTGGAGGTTGCATTCGAGTTGGGGATTACTATGCGGATCAATTCCGAGGTAAAGTACCGGGGTGGTCCGGCCAATCATTAACCGTATACGGAACACCGACCTATTATGTTATGAAAATGTATGCTAATCGCGATCTTGGTTATGTGGTTCAGACAGATACCGAATGCGATACGTTCCAAGTCAATAGAGAAGGGAACGCAGCAGTACCGGTTCCGCAGCTGCATGATCTGCCGAAGCTAGACGTTGTAGCATCCACGAATGTAGCTGGCGATAAGCTAACAATCTTTATTGTTAATCGAAGTCTTGAAAATATCCAGACGGATGTATTGCTGGATGGATTTGCGGAATCAGGTACAGCAAAGCTGATGGAATTGACAGCAGATGATTACGAGTCTTTTAATAGCGTGCATCAGCCGAATTTGATAGAATACACAACTCGTGACGTAGCCTTTACGAAAAGTGCGATTTCTTGCAATCTGTTGGCCTCATCTGTCTACGTTGTGGAAATTGAAAAAAATAATGCTTAGTTTTTGATATTAGAGGAGCTGAAGAGCAAGATGACAACTAAGAAGTATATAAAAAATTACCCAAGGCCGCAGTTTGTGAGGGATCAGTGGATCGATCTAAACGGCGAGTGGAATTTCGGTTTTGATGATGCGAACGAGGGCGAAGTGAATGGTTGGCAACGCAGCTTTGCTGGAGACCGCAAAATTATCGTTCCGTTCACTTATGAGACAAAGGCAAGCGGGATCGGTGAGGAAGCTCACCACCCCAATGTTTGGTACAACCGAAAAGTGGATATTTCCTCAGAAGCTGCGGGCAAGCGAGTTATCCTGAACTTTCAAGCAGTGGACTATATTGCAAAGCTTTGGGTAAACGGGGAATATGTCGGAAAGCATCAAGGCGGCTATAGTGCTTTCTCATTCGACATCACCCGTTATGTAACTGTTAGTGCCTCGAATGAGCTTACTTTAAAGGTAGAGGACAGTATGGATGCAACTCAGCCACGTGGCAAGCAACGCTGGGTAGAGGACAACTTTGAATGTTTCTATGTACAGACGACGGGCATTTGGCAGTCTGTGTGGATGGAATACGTAGATCGTGCGCATATTGATTCTGTGAAGATAACACCAGACCTCGACCGTTCTACTGTTAGCTTTGAATATCAGGTGAAGGGTGATGTGCTCCCTCAAAGCGGACTGCGGGTAGAGACCATTATTACGATGAAGGACCGTCAGGTTAAGCGTACAAGCCTAGCTATTGACCGCCCTTGGCTTAGCCTAGAGGTTGATCTAGTACATGAAATGAACGGACCATGGAAACGCTGCTACTGGGCGCCTGGACGCCCTAATTTGTATGATGTGGAGTTTATTCTATATCGTGATGATGTTATGGTCGATCATGTTTATTCGTATTTCGGTATGAGAAAAATTTCCATCGAAAAAGACAAAGTACTGCTGAACAATGTACCGATTTATCAACGGCTTATACTCGATCAAGGCTATTGGACGGATAGCCATCTGACGCCTCCTTCTGAGGAAGCTCTAATCGAAGATATCGATTTAATGCTGCAGATGGGGTATAACGGTGTTCGTAAACATATGAAAATTGAAGATGCTCGATTCTTGTATTGGTGCGATGTGAAGGGCTTGCTTGTGTGGTCCGAGATGGCTGCAACCTTTGAATTTAATGATAATGCGGTTCAAAACTTCACAACGGAATGGATGGAGATCGTTCGCCAGCAATATAATCATCCAAGTATTATTACTTGGGTTCCATTCAACGAATCGTGGGGGATTGGGAACATCTATAAGGATCGAAAACAGCAAAAGTTCACCGAGTCGATCTATTATCTGACCAAGGCATTCGATCCAAATCGTCCGGTAATTACGAATGATGGCTGGGAGCATACGGTGTCTGATATACTGACTCTTCATGATTATGTGGAAAAAAAGGATAGCTTCTTAGAGCGTTATGCTAACAAAGACGACATCGTCAACAACGAAAGAACATGCAACCAATGGAAGTATGCCTTTGCCGACGGCTATAGCTACAAAGGACAGCCGATTATTATTAGTGAATTTGGTGGCATCGCCTTCCAGTCCGAAAAAGGCTGGGGTTATGGCAACCAGGTTACAACAGAAGAAGCGTTCCTGGAACGATTCCGCGGCATTCATGAAGCGATTAAAGAGACGGACTACGTTGTAGGTTACTGCTATACGCAAATTACGGACGTCCAGCAGGAGATTAATGGTGTGCTGACCGAGGACCGTAAGCCTAAGCTGCCTATTGAAACGATCAGAGAGATCAATCTTAGCTTTCTAGGCAAATAAGCAAGTGGCGATTGTAATCGCTTAGTCATTGATATCTTCAAGTGGATGTTTAATAGTCATAAAAACACAGTTGGGCAGTTTACTGTCCAACTGTGTTTTTTCTGCTTTTTAGGAAAGTAGCGAGATGAATATCTGCTACTTTCAGCAGATTGTGGAATGAAATAGTTAATATGCTAAGCATACCAATCTATTGCGATCTGCTTCGTTTAAACTTTATGCACGGCGTATTTTCGGAAATGTTTTGTCACGGCGACAGGCTGACCACCTTCTAGAAATCTTTGATCACTAACTCGCCATGTGTGATTGCTTTTATCTTTTCGACGAATATAGACGTAGTTGGTAGGAGTAGTAGCGTAAATGGTATAACCTTTTTCAGAGCAATCTCGTAAAAATTTGACGTCTTCACCAAGCGTTAGATCGGAGAATCGTACCTTCTTGAGGATACTTCTCCGAAACATTATCGTTCCACCTTGCACGAATCCCACATGTTTATTTTTCTCTTGAGGAGAGCGAATAAGGAGCTTTTTACTGGCATCTAGATAGACGAGGCATGCATGCTTGCCAACGACGTGGCTTCTCGTACGCAGAAGTGCTTTGACTTGCTCTCTTAAATAATATGGCGAGTAGTAATCATCAGAATCAAATTTAGTGATAAGCGGATATCGTGCCTTGCTAATGCCGCAGTTTAAGCATTGTCCTAACGATACTCGTTCAGGTACTTTATAGATGGTGACATTAGGAATATAGGAGGTCTTTTCCTTCCATTCCTTTAAGTTAATGCTGTCCTTATTAATGATAATAATTAATTCTTTGCGCTTGTAGCGCTGCATCAGATAATTGCTCACGCTATTCATGAGGAAATCAGAATGATTTACGCATGTAATGATGGATACGCCAGGCTCAGCCAAGAGCTTTCCCTCCACTCTTTTACTTCTCCAAATTGTTAATTGTATATTATTCATGCCCATAAACGTTTGCTTGGGTAATACTCATATGGAAAATTGCCCAATACATCAGTTGATAGACGCTAGTTTAATATTTAGAATTAACAAAACAGTGGTATGATCTTTTTGATACGCATATGATTATCGATAACCAATTCATAGGTTAACTAGGCTGCTCGCCTGCAACCTGATAAGTATTCTCCCGTATGTAAGAGTATGAAATGGATTTGACGAAGCTGAGGTATACACTGTATGAATGAAGAATTGATTGTTGATGCCGATACCTGTTATCGGCTGGCTGAACAAAAAGCCGTTGGTTACTTTGCATCTCTTTATGAGAAAGTTAAGGGAAAGACGTATGTTACTTCTCTGACAGAGGACATCCAGCTGTGGCAACAAAACCATATCCATCGTAGGACATGGCTTTCCTTTATATCGCGAGGAAAAAGAAAATTGGCTACTGCGGATAATTATAGCTATATTCAATGGTTGAAGCACACTGGGAAATTAGATGATTACCTTGATAGAAGTATCTCCTATATTTACATGAGAGATCTGGGCAAAGCGATGGATTCGCCGGATACTCATGTCAAGATTCAGCATGTTGTAGCTGATGTTAAGCGTCGCTTAATTCGTTCTACAGAAGACAAGCGAGGTGAACAGTCAGAGTTTTTTAGTATAGTAGAGCTATATCGGTGGGCACAGAAAGAAAACGTTGAGATAGCTGTGATTTGGGTGCTCGGTAAGCTTAAAAGCGTAGCAGCTCATATTCCAAAGGGGATGAATGCCGAGCACGCTCAACGCAAACTGATCAAGATTATCGTAGGTGTGGTCCTACATGCAATAGAAGAGATGGAAGATGAAGAATCACCCGAGGAGCGTGCACGTAGACTAGATGAAGCGATCAGGCTTGGTTATTCCTATGGACTAACTTATCCGTTCATTGACGATCTTTTAGATGCGCAGGTGTTATCGATTCCAGAAAAAGCACAATATTCGCAAATGATACGAACTGCGCTTCGCACAGGAACGGTACCGAAAGTTGGTGAATGGACCGGGGATAATAAGACTATGATGCAGTATATACACTCAGAACTGACGGAAGCCTTTGAGTATATAAAACATCATCAAGGAGAGACGCAGGGGAAGTTTTTCGAACAAGCTTATGTGTTTTTTCACTCCCAGGAGCTGGATCGTGCAAAGAACCTATCACATACTGCGTATACGAATGATGAACTTTATATCCCTATTATATTAAAGTCTTCTTCATCCAGGTTGATTGCTAGGTCTGTCATTCGTGCCCCATTAGATGAAGGTTTTGAAGATCGAACCTTCTTTTACGGTATCTATAACCAATTGGCTGATGATTTTGCTGATATGTTTGATGATATGAAAGACGGAGCCGTAACACCGTATACCTACTATTTAAAATATCATGATCAGCGTTCGGATCTGATCAATCCGTATGAATTGTATTGGACGGTTATTGATTATTTAATCCGCAACGTTTACCAATCCGACCCCAAAAGTCGTGAAGTAATTTTAAGTCGCGCGATCAATGGACTAAAGCGTTGTAAAGCACGAATCGGCACAGAGCAATATAACCGTATTATGGGTACATTTGCATGTGGGAATCCAGCCTTTAATCGACTTGTCCAACGGTTAGTTCAAAAAGCAGATGATGTGGATTTTTTCGACAAGCTGCTTCGAGACCAATTTGTCGTTAATCTAAAAAACGAACAAAAGCTAAAGGAACAGTTTGTTGAGACCATTAAAGTTTCCCGCGAGCAGATTAATAAAACGCTGCAGATCGTCAAGGATGATGGAATTCCACCGATGAAAGAGACATTGATCGATGCAGCCAATTATAGTCTGGCAGGGGATGCGAAACGTCTGCGCCCTATATTGACCTGGGTTATGGGCGTACACGAATATGGACTACAACAAGAATCCATCGTGCCTTTATTTCGCTCATTAGAATATATGCATACCGCTTCACTCATCTTCGATGATTTGCCATCACAGGATAATGCGTCTATGCGAAGAGGGCGCTCGACACTGCATCAGTTATACGATAGCGCTACTGCGGAATTAACCGGTCTTTTTCTAGTTCAAAAGGCGATTCAGGAACAAGCCTCACTTGATCAGTTTGATCCTAAAGTTGTGCTTAAGCTTATACATTATTCAACTCGAACGGCAGAAGAGCTGTGCACAGGTCAGGCGATGGATTTGAATTCCCAAGGAAAAGTGTTGTCGTTAGAACAATTGAATATGATCTGCTTTTACAAAACAGGAATTGCTTTTGAGGCTGCATTAGTTATGCCGGCCATTCTCGCGAAGGTTAGTGAACAGGAAATCAAAACATTAAAAACATTTGCCTATCATGCGGGCATCGCTTTTCAGATTCAGGATGATTTGCTTGATCTGGAGGGAGACGTACAGTTGCTTGGTAAATCCGTTGGCCAGGATGCCTTGAACAATACTTCAACTTTCGTAACCATTCTGGGTCAGGAAGGTGCTAAGAAAGAAATGTGGCAGCACTACTGTCTTGCCGCGGAAGCTTTGAAAGAGATGCCGCGCCGAACTGCATTTTTACAGCACTTATTAAATTATATTATTCACCGGGACCGTTAAGTGCGCTGATTATCCCCTTCTAGTAGACGATAATAAATTCATCCTTTAAGATGGATTTATTATTGTCTACTAGAGGGGATTTTTCAATTCTTTATGTGGGGCTGAGCTTGATATTATTAGAGGCTGTGATATATTTAACGAAAATGGATAGTTACTAGGAATGGAGTGAAAACACCATGTTAACTTTTAAATCTAAAAAAGAAGATATTGAATTATTCAAGAAAAAAATAGACGAATTAAATGCGGAATTAGATACGAAAGAACATGCATTTCAAATATTTTTGAATGAGTTACACAAGGAATTGATTTCTACTATAGAACAGCATGATGTAGTTAATGATCAGCATGATATTATCGGAAAAATGCTGGGTAAAATTTTAGTAGAGTTTAACCGCGTTGAAGATAATACGATTCAGTCTAATCATATATCGGAACAAGTGCTTGAAAACGGAAAATCATTAATTCATTCTTCTGATCAAATGGTGACGGTATCCCAAGAAAGTATGCAGGCAGTGAATGCTGTAGAAAAAATCATTGATCATATAGGCGAACAATCCAAACAGACCTCTGACAATATGAATGAACTTAGTGAGCTTTCTAAAGAGATTGAAGAAATAGTGCAGGTTATTAGTGATATTTCAAATCAAACGAATTTGTTAGCGTTGAATGCTTCCATCGAAGCAGCAAGAGCAGGAGAAGAAGGAAAAGGCTTCGCAGTGGTTGCAGCCGAGGTACGTAAGCTTGCTGAGAGCACAAAAGTCAGTACCGAGGATATTGTGAATTTGACTCAAAAAACACAGAAGCAAATATCGAAGGTATATGCCGATACGAAAAATAATATGAATCTAGTAGAACAAGGAATGAAAACAAGTACAGAAACATCCGAACAAATGAATATGCTTCTTCAAATGATAGAGTATGTTCAGGATGAAGTGAAAAAGCTGTTAAGTGATATCCATAATCAAAAGTCTTCAAGTGAAGATGTACTCCATAGTTTCAAGTTAACGGCAGAGCTGTTTAACGAAGCTAATGCTATCGTGAATAGCCACATTGATGAAGCTGACATCGTAACGAAGAAGCTATTAAAGGCTGTCGACTTGGTAAAAAGTTTTCCGACTAAATAATATCATACCTTTACGAACACCATCTGCACTGGGGTGGTGTTTTTTGTATTTTATAAGCATATAGAAGGTAAACCCATAAGAAGTACACGGTTAAAGTGTCCCTCTTATGGGTTTTATACCTCATTGCGCTATAGGTAACATCGAACATTTATCTAAACTCTAAACCCTTCATTAATCGCTATTCAAGGCAGTAATCTGCAGATCGCTCCACTGAATAGGTTCCTTCTGTTTTATGACGCCAATTTCACGTTGTTCTCCAGCTAACAAATCAAAAAAATTATCCTCGAATCGCACAGCCTGATTTAACAATTCTAGTTTAACCATGCGAGCTAATGCCTTACTTGCTTTTACGGTAACACATTGTCTTTCGTAATCAATGCTCCATTCGAGCTCTGTTGTAGGAAGAGCGAGCTCTTTATGATCACGTAAGTAATAATGGTTTTCGTAGACAGGAAGTTCATCAGAACGCATTGTAATGACAACGTCCTGTGCACGCCATGAAGTTAAATGCACTTGCTCTTCAATTGTACCTATAGATGTGCAACGGCCGGGTTCCACAATCACTTCATAGCACTCGGAAGCAATGTACTCACCTGTAAATGCAGTAAGCGTAATGTTTACTTTGCCGGTATAACGATGAATCGTATCGTTCACGACATAAAACTTCATCGGTTGATGAGGCTCATGCTCCATCGTCAGCAGCACAGGCGCAAAAAACTTTTTAGCGTAATAATAGGACGCCTTAGGTAGCAGTAAATAATCGACTAAGGACCAGCTTGTTCCTGGCCAACTATCGTTAAACTGCCAGATTAAAGCTCCGCTTGTATGATGCATATGACGTCGATAATGCTCGATGCCATACTTTAAGCCTTCAGCCTGCGTCAGCATAGACAAGTTCATATATTGCTCAATCGTTTGTGGGATACCTGTGTATCCCTCCATTAATAGAATTCCTTTTTGATGATTGGTATCCTTGTTACGATAAGCCATCTCATCACTATTCCAGTAAAATTCTCCTTCTGGAATATACGACTGCAGCGTGTAGCGATTGGCCGCTGCATGCATGCCGAACTCACTGCTGAATAGTGTGAAGTCTTGCTTGTAATGCTTAAAGCTAACGCCTTCGATACTGTAATCAAGCAGCGGAACTTCACCGGAACGCCGCGGATAGACAGAGCCATGCCATACCTGCCAGTTATGGCGATCTCCTATATTAGGATCGTTAGCATCATCACCGCCAAAAGGAGAGGAAGGCCAATAAGGACGATCAGGATCTAGCACTTCTAACAGCTCTGGAATCCATTCATGATAGATGGCTTCTCCATAAAAAGGCGATGTGATGCTACCCTCGGATGATTTCATATCGTATAGCCAGTCGATTTCATTATTGCCGCACCAAAGGGCAAGCGAGGTGTAGCTGCGCAGCCGCTTCACATTATCGGTGATCTCAGCTTTAACGTTTTGCTCGAATGGTTGATTAAAGTCCGGGAATAATGCGTTGGCAAACGCAAAGTCCTGCCATACTAATACCCCTTGTTCATCGCATTGCTCATAAAAAATATCTTTTTCATAAATTCCGCCTGCCCATACGCGCAGCATATTCATATTACTTGCTACAGCTAGTTTAATGAGCTCGATATAGCGCTCATTAGGGATAGTCGCGATCATATGGTCTGCAGGAATCCAGTTCGCTCCTTTAGCAAAAAGCTTCACACCATTGATAACAAATTGGAAGTGAGGCTGCCCTTGCTCGTTCTCAAGCTGCAAATCTATTGTGCGAATGCCAATACGCTGAGAACGTGTTGAGACGATGACGTCACCGTCAATGAGCTCCACGTGCAATGTATACAAGTACGGCTTGCCTAGATCATGTGTCCACCAAAGCTTAGGTTGGTCTATAGAGAGCAGTACTTCAAAGATGCTGCCGCCTGCACCTGTGTTAGTTTCTTGTGCGACGATGCTTCGAGTAGCATCCGTAGTATGTTGTACGATGCTACTACCTGTTATCTTCACATTTTCTTGCATGACAATGTTACCCTCGGCATCGCAGATAACGTATCGACATTGATAGGGAGCATAACTTCTTGCTTTTGTTAGTTCTAGACTTACTTTAATCTGAGCGCTTTGCTCCTGAATTTGAACCGTTTGCGAATGCATATGCTCTATGGCCACACTAGGCTTATACTCTAGCCTAACGTCTTTCCATATGCCGACAGTTACAAGACGAGGGCCCCAATCCCAGCCCCAGTTCATCGCCGCTTTGCGGATCCATGGCCGTTCTTTTGTATAGGAGGACCAATCAAAAAGCTGTTTGTTTTCATTATGCAGATGGAGCGGGTCAAAGCGTATAGCGATAACGTTTTTTCCATGTTTCAATAACCTCGTTACATCAAAACGATAACAGCGATGCATATTTTCCGTTTTTCCGATCTCTAAGCCATTGAAGTAGATCGTAGCGTACGTATCGAGCCCATCAAAGATAAGTTCATGCTTAGATGCAGCGGATAGGGCATCGCTCTCATGTTTACTATGCTGGAATGACTTACGGTACCACCATTCCTTTCTTTCGATAAAACGGCTTGCTTGGTCCTGGTGACCAAAGTATGGATCGGGAATTAGTTTTCTTTTTAAGTAGATGGAATGGATATCTGCCGGAACCGCAGTATTGATCCAAAAGCGATCATCGAAGTCGGCAGAAGCCAGTTCTAAAGGCCTTCGTTCACCAACGTCAAAGCCTTGTACCTTCCACGTGTCATTAAGCATCATTGTATACGTTGCACCTCCAAAGTGTTTACATCTACTGATCCCTCGTCTATCAATTCAATGCGTCTTTTTGGGGCTTTTATTGATAGGTCATGTCTCTGTACTCACTCGGCGTAACGCCAGTGTCCTTCTTAAAAAGCTGACTGAAATACTTCACATCGGTATATCCAACCTTCGTCGCAACATCGCTTACCTTTAGTCTTGTTGAGCTCAAAAGCTGAGCTGCACGTTTCATTCGCTGTTTAGTAATATAGTCACTAAAGGTAGCACCTGTTTCTTTTTTGAAAAGCTCGCTTAAATGGCTAGGATGAAGATGAATTCGTTTAGCTACCTGTTGCAGATTAAGATCGAGCTCATCATTAGATTCAATGAAGCTTTTTGCTTTTTGAACATGAGATACTGTAGAGCTCATAAGCTGATGATGATAAGTTTTCATTACAGAATGAATATATTGGAACAAACAAATTGAAGGATCTATATCTCTGCTATATCGAAACAGCAGCGTCAATGGATGGGCTGCTGAGCCTATCGCCTGTTGAGCGCGTGCTAACCATTGATTGACCACCGATACAATATACTGCATAGCTGATTCTAAAGAATCTAAAGTGAACTGAGGATGTTCTAGATGCTGCCTAATATATCGATGAATCCACTGCTTTAAATCGAGCGGATCATCTTCAAGTAGAATGGTTGTGAGCTGCTGCTCATCCTCGGAGGTACAAGTAGTTGGTGCACCTGCTCGTAAAAGAATCTGGTCATAGTGAATGATTGAATCCTCAATTAGTCCGTGATATGGCTCGATCTGAAGTGCAGTTTCATAGGATTGGTGTAAATTAGCTATGGATTCAACGACTTGCCCGACCGTTACAGATAACTGACAGCGGAGCATCTTTTCTACCTTCAATAGCGATTGCTCGTTCGAATATCGCTCAGATGCATTAGCGGTGGCGTATGTAGGCAGAATGGCAATGACACGCTCTTGATAGAGAAACGTCTGGCAGTGTAACAGCTCTCTGCATATGTTTTCAGTCGCAAATGCGAGCAGTTTTTCTTTTTTAGGAGACTCGTTCCAGCCACTTCCTCTTATAACCCATACTTGATAGCCGCTAATGGTATGATGTTTTATCTCATGATCAGAAAAGCATAGTAGCTGTTCTAGTGGAGAGGGAAGATGGTCAATCTCGCCGTGAATAATCCATCTTTCAAGCAAATGATTTCTCATTTCTAGCTGGTCCTGATTGTGTATATGACTTTTTTCTTCAATCCGCTGCTTTGCTCTTAGAATCGTTCGAATAATATCATCAGGTCTGCTCGTTTTTAATAAGTAGTCATTGATCCCTTGCCGTATGGCCTTTTGTGTATAGCTAAAATCGTCAAAGCCAGTCAATATAATAATGTCGAGTCCAGGTAAAACGGCTCGTGCTTCTTCAGCTAACTCAAGGCCGCTTTTCCCAGTCATGCGAATATCGGTTAACAATATATCAGGCTTTTCCGAGGGAATTCGTTCAATCGCTTCTTCTGCAGAGGCAGCGGGCTCTAAAAAGGTTAGTCCCAGCTCATGCCATTGAATTACGGTAGCTAATCCCGTACGAATGATCACTTCATCGTCAACAATCATAATTTTCATTATTTATCCCCCATAACTGGAGTGGTGAAGTAAATTTGAGTTCCTTGGTCAGCGCTGCTTTTAATGTGCAAACGCGAATCAGGTCCATAGTGCAGAATGAGTCGTTCATTTACATTTCTTAGTCCGTATACTTCATCTAAGCTTTCATCCTGCATGGAGGAATGAAGCACCTGCTGTACATATTCAAGTCTTTCGCTCTTCATGCCGACACCATTATCGAGCACCATATAATGAATAAGATTACCCTTTTGCTCGATGCATACCGTAATATTGCCTTTTCCTTTAAGCTTTTGAATGCCGTGAATCATCGCATTCTCGACCAGTGGCTGCAGTAATAGCTTGAGCATGTAATGATCAGTAACCGTGGTATGAATAATATAATCAACCTCAAACTTACTAGGGTATCGAATGTTTTGAATCATAACATAGTTTTTAACATGCTCGATTTCATGCTCTATTTTACAAAATTCATTACCTTTATTAAGACTAAAGCGCAGAAAGTCACTTAATGCACCGATCATGTCTGCGATTTTTGATTGTTTCTCCATTAATGCAATCCACTGAACAGAAGAGAGTGTATTGTAAAGAAAATGAGGATTGATCTGTGATTGCAATGCCCGCATATCGGCTTCTTTTTTGCGTACTTCAATTCGAACAACTTTTTTCTTTAATTGTTCAATATGGATGCTAAGCTTGCTATAGCTTTTGGCAAGCTCACCTATTTCGTCGTTAGATCGACTATGGTATACAGGCATTGGCTCATCGGGGTTGATCTTAGATAGTAATCTAGTAAGCAGCCGTAGCGGATTCGTAATATGTCGCACGGTAAACAGAATTAATAATCCGGTGATCGCCACAGAGATCATAACTGTAATGATCGTGAACTTTAGAATAGAGCTGCTTTCAGTACGGTAGATGCTGTCAGGATACATACCAACAATTGTCCAATGCGTATAGAAGTTGGAGGAGTAGAGCATCACCTTTTGCTGACTCCCTTTGCCGTATTGATTAACACCGTTATTGAACTTGGCTCTATCCTTTGAAACGATAACGAGCAGCGGGTAATAATGATCGATCGTTTGATTAAGCTTTTCCTTTTGAGAAGCAGCTAATATTATGTTGTTTTCACTAAGGATATACATTTCGCCTTTTTCACCGTCAAGGCGAAAATCAAGCAATGAGTCGGTGAGCCGTTTTTCATTAACGCTAATAGAGATCCAGCCCAACGTTTCATAGTTATTGATGCTTCTAAGAGGTCTGATAAAGGTCAGGATGTCGTGCTCACCCGAATAGTCTTCGACAATGTAGGGAGGTATCCACCTTTTTTCGATTACTGAAGTTAGATCTATATCTAACTGTGAAGAGTAGAGGCTAGAAGTTGATAATACGTCAGGTGAGCTTTTCGTATGGAGTGAAATATCAAATATATGCTCTTTAGAGCTGACTAGATTCGTTAACACACTCAATACGACAGATTGCTGTTGGCCTGTAGGGTTAGTGCTGCTTGCATACTCCTGAATTTCCTGTAATCCTATTAAAAAGATTGAGGTTTTTTCAATATCTTGAAGCTGATAAGTGAGGCTCGCTTCCATTTGATTTAAGATATCATTGCCAGTCTGAGCAATATGTTGGCGATTGCCTTGTAATGAGATGTAGAAGGAATATATCCCCAACAGCAGGATGGGAAGAATGGTAGACAGTATCATTAATATCGTTAACTTTATTCGTAATGAAAGATCGCTCCATCGCTTCATGAATATATTCCCTCCACGGTTTGTACCCTTTATACCATTAACCTTTCACTGCGCCAGCAGTCATTCCTTTCATAACTTGCTCTTGGAACAGTAAAAAGACAACAATAGATGGAATAACGGATAAGGTCATTGCTGCTAACGTTAGACTATAGTCGGTTTGAAATCCATCAGCAAAATTAGATACAGCAAGTGGCAATGTTTTTAGACTAGACTTGCTTATAAATACGAGTGCAAATGAAAAGTCATTCCAGGAATGAAGAAACGTCAAGATCGAAACAGTAGATAGCGCAGGCAGTGAGATTGGAAGCATGATACGAAAGAACACTCCCCATAGACTAGTGCCGTCTATATATGCTGCTTCTTCTATTTCTTTTGGAATGGTGGATAAATACGCTGTTAATATAAATATAGCCGTTGGTAGGGCGAAGGCGGTATACGGTAATATTAGCGCCCAGTATGTGTTCAAGATTGACAGTTGTTTCATTAATATAAACAATGGTACGAGCGTGCTGTGAATTGGGATTAACATGCCAACGACGAAAAAGAGCATGGTCAATCCTTTTAATCTGAAGTTAAATCTAGCGAGTACATATGAGGTAAGACCTGAAAGCAGTAAAGTAAACAGTAATGAGGCGAGTGAGACGATCGTCGAGTTGCGGAAAGCGATGCCCATTTTTGAGGTAGTCCATGCTGTAATGAAATTATCGAACACCCACTGATTAGGAAGTGAAAAGGGCTCATTAAAAAACTGAGCGTTTGATTTAAATGCGCTTATGATCAACCAAAACAATGGATATATAGTAAGAATGCCATAAATGGTGATGAATATCCATCCGATTGTGTAAGCTATTCGCTTCATCGTAAATGTTCCGCTTGCCGCATAGGGGGAATGAAGTGCAATTTTACTCATTATGGCCTCCTTTATGATGCGTTATTTTTTTCTACTTGTGAGCCATTGACTCGTACCAATTAATAGTAGACTAATGATCACAATAGCTGTTGATATTGTACTACCGTAACCATAGCGATAAGTAGAAAAGGTAGCATTGTACATATAAGTAGCGAGCAGCTCTGTCGCATGTGCAGGTCCTCCGCGTGTCATAATATAAACAAGATCGAAAGATTTTAAGCTTCCCGCGATGCATAATATCATAGCAACTTGGATCGTTCCCCAGATCATAGGCAATGTGATTTTGAAGAGCTTAGTGAAACCTCGGGCACCGTCTATTTTAGCCGCATCATCTAGCTCCCCAGGTATATTTTGCAGTGCGGATATAAAAATAATTAAATACAGTCCGACATAGCTCCATACTAATGGTGGAATTAACGAGAAGATTGCGATATCTGGATCTGATAGCCACTCCATTTTAAGACTACTTAAATGTAAAGCATCTAAAACAAAGTTTAATATTCCGATTTGCGGATGGTATACATAGTTCCAAATTAGTCCGATTACGACCGTTGATAGCACCATGGGCATAAAGACTGCTGCTCTTAAAAATCGTTGAATGGCATTGCTTTTATACAATATAATCGCTAGAAACAATGCGAGTGGAACTTGCCCTAGCACAGAGGCTAATACAAAGACGACATTGTTGCCTAGTGTATGCCAGAAGATCGAATCTCCCAAGAGCTCTTTATAGTTTTGGAAACCGATAAATGAAGCTTCACCGATTCCTGACCAGTTGAACAGGCTGTAAAAAGCTGACCACAGTACAGGTATAAACACAAATAAAGCATATAAAATAAGCGAAGGAGCTAAAGCTACAGCGATAAAACGTTTTACGGTTGTGGAATTCATCATCTCACTCCTTTTTAAAGGATTAGCTCCCCATTAAGGAGAGCTAAGTCTAATCCATCGTTTAATTTACAGCACTTGCTTGTGCAGCTTGGATTCGTTCAGCAATGTCTTCAGCATCTCCTCCAAGCAGCAGCTCTTGTAAGCCGTTATTGATAGCCTCTACTGCTGCTGAGCTTAGCTTAGAGTCATATACAGGTACAATCTTCGTTTCTTTCATGAGCTCGGTCAGCTTAATGAATAAAGGGTTAGCCTTCGATGGATCAAGCTCTAGCTTGTAGCTAACAAGTGTGCTGCTTTCAAGCGTAGCTTTTTGACCATCAGGACCAGCTAATGCATAGAATAGCTTCATCGCGGCTTCTTTTTTCGCGCCAGAAAGCTTTTTGTTTACACCAAGTCCAGTACCAACTACGCCGGCTGTTGTTTTTGCTTCACCTTTACCGCCATTAACAGGAGGTAGAATCGTAATATTTGTTGCGTTTAGCATCTCTTCTGATGCTGTATTCACTAGACTAGCAACAGCCCAGCCGCCGTTGATAACCATCGCTGCTTTTTCTTGTGTGTAAAGCTGAATCATTTGGTTTTCATCGATACTGTTAAACCCTTCTTGATAGGCCTTTGCTGCCCCTAGCTCTTGATATAGCTTCAATGCTTCTACAAATTCAGGGTCTGTGAAGCTTGCTCCATCTTGTTCAACGGCTTTTAGAAACCATTCTGTACCGGTTACACGATCACCGATTGTAGAGAATGTTGTAGACTGTGCCACCCAGTTTGCCTTATTACCTAATGCAATAGGGATAATATTATTGGCATTGAATGTATCGACGGCTTGCAGCAATTCATCCCACGTCGTTGGAACCTTAACGTTGTATTGCTTGAACAATTCTTCATTGTAATAAAGGAGCGAGCTAGGTGCGAGATTCATCGGAACGGAATAGATGTTTTCGTCCACAGTAAAGTCTACGAGTGCATTTTCTATGAAATTATTTTTCCACTCGGCATTTTGATCTAAAAAGTCATTAATAGGCTGCAAAAGATCTCCTTGAACGAATTCCTTTGTCATAGCGCCAGGCCACATAACAAATAGATCTGGCATTTCATCGGCAGCTGCGGCCGTTCTAAGTCTAGTTTTCAAACCATCAGTTGCGAGCGCTTCGATTTCTAATTTAATATTCGGATTCTCTGCTTGAAAGTCATCAAGTATTTTTCTCATGGCAACGGCTTTTGCATCTTGCCCTGACCAGTTATTCCAAATCGTAAGCGTGATTGTTTCATCGGCATCATTACTTGAGCCCCCGTTTGATGTGTTTGAACTGCAAGCAGCTAACACAACAACGATGAGCATAGCGATCATCCCTAATTTTGCAGCTTTGATCATGTATTCTTCCTCCCTTTAACTGAACATGATGTTATTGTAAGCGTTTTATGAAAGAAGGATAAGGAGAGAAATATCAGATATAGGGTAGAAAAGTTTCGGAATTACAGAAAACCAATGTATTGCACACTTAAAGCATATAGTGTACAATACATTGGTTTTCTTATAGTTCATACTCCAGTTGAGTGCTTAATATGATAAGCAGAAGTTGGGAACATTAAGTATGAATGATTTCATGAATAACGATGAAAAGGATGATTATGCTTGAGAAAAGCAATAATGTTTTCACTTGTGAGCCTGCTCCTTCTTTTTTCAGGAGTGACAGTGGTGCACGCGCATGTGAAATGGTTTACAGACGTTGAGCCACAAAAGGAATCGATGATGAATATCATGTCGCCTTTATTTATGGGCTTGGCCTTATTTACCGCAATCTTGTTAGCAGTGTTAACACAAGTACTGCCAGCATTGTCCAAATGGAGACCTTTGGTCGCTGTAGACCGCAAGCTCGATCAATGGCGAAGCTATACGTACACGATATTGAAATACGGACTGGCTGCAGCGTTGATTATTCAAGTCATTTCTGGCACATTATTTGTACCTGAATTTGAAATTAACTCAATGCTCCAAACAATTTTGCTGTGGGTTTCCATTGTTTTGCTATTAATCCCGAACCATATCGCAACAAAGATCGGTGCATTAGTAACACTAGTGTTGCTAGTACAGTTAAGTTTTACGGTAGGCTTTTTCCACATGCTGGATTATGGCTTCTATCTGGCGATTGTGGGGACATTACTGCTGCAAAAAACGAAGTGGGAGCATTGGGGGATGCCGCTCTTATATTTAGGAACAGGGCTATCCTTATGCTGGGTTGCAGTAGAAAAATGGGTTTTCCCAACGATGGCACTCGACATCATTGAACATCACGGTGTCCCAACCTTCGGTTTTGCTCCTGACGCTTTTGTCATTATGGCGGCTTATATTGAGTTTGTTGTAGGTTATTTACTAGTGGTAGGCATATTGAATCGTCTACTTTCAGCTGTACTGACCGCTATTTTCGTGTCGACTACGATGCTGTTCGGTATGACGGAATTAATCGGTCATTTTATGATCCATATTGTTTTAATTATTTTCATTATTGAAGGGGTCAGCTTCTATAAGCCACCTGTTGAGATGCATAGTAGAAGGCTAGATCAGATGATCTTTGTTTCTCTTAATTTCATCTTTGCTTTGTCCGTATTTTTGTTAATCTATTACCGTTTCGCATAATGAGTACGTACGAAACCCGACTTCGCCGCAAGCCGAAGCGGGTTTTTTTGTTGCAAATAACATTGTAATTATTTACAATAATTGTTAAGGAGGTGATCTAATGAAGATTAAACAATACTTTGTCATTGGATCTGAAGAATGGAAAACTACTGTAAAGTGGTCTCTATTACTAGGCATTGCACTTGGATTAATGGTCGGTTCTAAATATCTCCTTGACACATTATAATGTTACTTAAAAAATATGATGGACGGAACGATTGTAATCCACAGCCGCAAGAGGTTGTGGATTTTTTGTTATGAGTGCCAAAATATAAACGATGTATCGTTTCAAGAGGATGACTATAATCCATGCAAAGCGAGAGAATCTTGATGAAGTCTATGCCGTTATACAAGCAAATCCAAGGAACATACAATCCGGGAAGGGTCGCAGTACCAGTTACACTGTTTCACAAAAATATACTAAATAAGATATAAACATAGTAAATGGATGATGATACGATGATAGCAGTGCAAGCGATTACATTTAAGTATGAGAGGATGAATAAGAATGAAACAGAGATTCAAAATGCTACTCGTGCTAATGATAGTTTGTCTCGTAATTCCCTCTTCGCTAGCTTATGCTTATCAGAATCCACAGCCACTTAGCGACGAATGGCCAACCTATGGTTCGGGTGATCCGTATGTGCTGAAGTTTAATGGCGTGTATTATTTGTATGTCAGCACGAAAGATTCAGAAACAGGCATTAAAGCATGGAGCTCTACTGATCTTGTGAATTGGAGCTATGTTGGTCTTGTCGCTACTGATCCATTGACTAAAGCAGCTTATGCACCTGAGGTTATATATTGGAATGGATACTTCTACATGTACACATCCCCTGGCGGTGGCGGTCATTATGTGTTACGAAGTGACAGTCCTACTGGGCCATTTACAATCCAGACACCGAATAAAGGGCTGTCCATTGATGGTCATGTGTTTATAGATGATGATGGACAATGGTACTTCTACCGTGCAGCACATGGGCAAATGATCGCGCATCGTATGAGCGATCCGTATACATTTGGTCCAGGCTTTAATACCGGCGCCTCCATTAATGGCGGCTGGACGGAAGGTGCGACCGTCATTAAGCGCAATGGCAAATACTATATGACGTACACTGGCAATCATGTTCATAGCGCTGCTTACCGAGTCGATTATGCCGTGAGTGATAATCCGCTGACTGGCTTTGTTCCTACATCAGATCAGAATCCAATTCTAATCTCAACGGAGGGGCCGACGATTGGACTTGGACATAACGGCTTGGTCACAGGTCCAGATCTGGATTCGCTGTATATGTTCTATCACGACTGGAATGGGTACGCACCTGAAGGCTGGCCGATCCGCAGCATTAATATGGATCGAGTGATATGGAATGGAGATAGAATGAGTGTCCTTGGTCCAACAACTTCGTCTCAGACGAATCCTGCGCTGCCTGAATTTGAAGATCGTTTTAATCGGACAACAATAGGCTCAAGCTGGAGCAATGTGAACGGCGGTAACTGGGGCATCTACAATCAGGAGTTGATGTGGCAAAACTCAATGGGAGCTACAACATGGTATAAGCAGGTTACAACTGCATCTACAGCTGCTGACTACACCGCTGAGTTTCATACAAAGCAAATGGCAAGAGGGACAAGCGAAGCTCCAAAGTATGGCGCGACGTTTTCCTATGTGGATGAGAACAATTATGGAGTAGCGCTATTAAGCTCTAAATATAACCGTGTTGAGACGTACTTCGTTGTTAATGGAGTAGCTCAAGGCTGGGAGAATGCGAATTTACCTGCTGGTTTCGACTACAGCAAGTGGCATAATCTCCGCGTAGAAAAATCAGGCTCGGAATTCAAAATCTATGTAGACAATATGCTGAAGGTAACGAGAAATGCTAACTTGGGCGGTGGTAAAGTCGGGTACTTAACCGAGGATACCCATGCAGATTTTGCTTATGTTGCATTCAGCAATCAGTCTGGAGGCAGCAGCGCATGGGATGCATATAAGCCTGTTCCGGGCAGAATAGAAGCTGTCCATTATATGAAGGGCGGTGAAGGAGTTGCTTATCACGATACAACGCCTGCAAACATCGGTGGGCAGTATCGTAAAGATGCGGTTGATATTCGCGTAAATCCTGAAGGCGGCTATAATGTTGGCTGGAACCAGTCTGGTGAGTGGTTAAAGTATCGCGTGAACGTTGCATCGACAGGCACTTATGATGTAACTTTCCGTATGGCAACAACGATGAATGGCGTTCAAATTAGATTATGGGATGGCGCAACGGATTTGACTGGCATCATCTCAATTCCGAATACGGGTGACTGGAATGATTGGAGATCGATTACAGTAAACAACGTTCCGTTAACGCAAGGGCTCAAGGAGCTAAAGATTGAATTTGTTACAGGTGAGGCAGACTTTGCTTGGATGGAATTCCATCCGCATGCAAACGTGCCTAATCTGACGGATGACTTTAATGATAACAACAGTGATGGCTGGAAGCACTGGGAAGGAAGCTGGTCGGTAAGTGGCGGTCAGTATCATTCTGCTGGCGGAACCTTTGCTAAAACAACGTATGGTAATGATAATTGGGCGAACTATACGATTGAAGCGGATATTAAAATGAATGAAGCTGGTGGCGATGCTGGGCTGATTGTACGTGGGAAAAATCCTGCAAATGGGCTGGAGCGTGCGCAAGGCAACGCTGACTTTATGCAAGGCTACTATGCTTATATAAGAACGGATGGCGTATACCTAGGCAAGCAAAACTATAGCTGGAGCACCCTGACAAGTGTTGTTACACCACTAGCCATTAATACATGGTATAGAATGAAGGTGACCGTAAACGGAACGAACATAAAGGTATATGTGGGCGATATGAGTGTGCCGAAGATTGATTATAATGACTACTCATCAACCGCGTTTACACATGGCAAGGTTGGATTCAGAACGGCACATAAGAGCACATCCTTTGATAATTTCGTTTTATATCCATAATGCAAGGCTTACGATCATTGATGCCTTGCTCGTTATGAAGCGGTAAAAAGAAGGGGCTTGTCTGAAAAGTACTTGAAAATCAGTTGCAGTAAACAGAGTCGCTGCGGAGTAAATCGTTCTTGCACTCGCGTTTCCAGAATCGATTTACTCCTCCGCTCAAAGTTTAGCAAAGAGCAACGGATACAAGATGCCTACTTTTCAGACAGCCCCTTCTTTATTGTAGAATACAAAGCTGATTGCGGGATATTAAGTGGTTCTTATATTGTTAGGTAGAAAAGCAGGTGGAGATGATGACGATGGCGGCATTAAGAAGAATCATAAGGAAATTTAAATCAAGCATTACATATAAATGGATGCTGCTGCTTATTACAATAACGATCATTCCTCTATTAATATTAGGCACGGTCTCTTATTCAATTACGAAGGATGCCATCGATAAGAAGGTTGCAGATGCATCAAAGCAATTGATTAGTCAGACTGTAGATAATATCGATATTAGCTTTTCTGGATACAAGGATATGGTGATGCAACTGATCACGAGTCCGGAAATTATGCCTTTGCTTCAAAGACTTCAGAATCGCGATGAAAGCGTTGTTGAGAATCTATCACTTACTTCTAAGCTGGCTTATTATACAGCCGTTTCTCCTGAATTCAAATCCGTATCCTTTATGACGGAATCGATGTATATTAAAGGGATTTTTCGTTGGGATGATCAAGAGGATTATAAAAATGACTTTTATAATCAAACGATTACTGCTGGCAATGATTTTGTCTGGTTTCCTACACGGTTGGGGCTGTACTCAGATACGGCAGACAGTCATAAAGAAATGGTGTTTTCTGTATCCAAGCAAGTGTTTAATATCCATGATGGACGTCAGCTTCATATGGCTGTCGTGCTGGATATACGTGAAGAAATGCTAAGCGATATTTTGAAAAAGAATACAAGAAGCGAGTTAGGCACGGAAAGCTTTTTAATAGATAAGAATGGAAACATTATATCCCATGCTGATAAATCGATGCTGCTCACATCGATTGACGAGTGGTTTGAAGGGAATGGAAGCACTTCTTTAACTAGCGGAGAGACGGAGGACAGCTTTGTTGCTCATTACAAAGGAAAAGAAGTGATGGTTAATTACTTAAAGCTGCAGACGAATGATTGGAAGGTAGTCCATGTTGTCGAGCGCTCCAGCTTATATAAGGATTCCGATCGCGTTATTCAAGTGATCGTTATTATTATGCTTGCAGGCATTATTTTTTCAGTTGTTACAGCGTATGCGATGGCAAGCTCGGTGTCCAGTCCTTTGAAAAAGATGGTGCGAGCGATGAATCAGGTACATATCGGTAACCTGTCGGCTCGAATTGATCAGGATCACAATCGTATTGATGAGATTGGAAGCTTGCAGCATCATTTCAACGACATGGTTGCTAAAATCGAAGAGCTGCTGGAAGTGGTGTATCAGGAGCAAAACAATAAACGAATAGCGGAGGTTAAGGCGTTGGAAGCGCAAATTAATCCGCATTTCCTATACAATACGCTAGATGCGATAAAGTGGACAGCGCTGTTTCAAAAGGCGAATAATGCAGCAGAAATGGCTAGATTGTTGTCCAGACTACTGCATATTAGCATTGGCAAAGGCAGTGATACCGTTCTTGTACAAGAAGAAATTGAACATGTAGAGTGTTACTTGGGCATTCAAAGCTTGCGAGCAGCGGGCAAAATTGATGTGCATTATGATATTGCTGATGAAGTGAAGCTGTACAGAACACCGAAGGTCATATTACAGCCTATTGTAGAAAACGCAATAATGCATGGCTTTGCCGATCAGACAGAAGGCGGAATGATTTCGATCCGATGCCGTGAGGAAGGAAATTGTCTCTTATTCGAAATAACCGATAACGGACACGGATTTGAGCAGGCTGTACATAGCCCAGTGGATTCTTTCTCAGACGAGCTGCCAAGAGGAACTTCATTTTTAGGTGTTGGACTTTCCAACGTTTCAGAGCGAATTAAGCTTATTTGTGGTCAAGAGTATGGTCTAAGCATTACGAGTAGACCAGGCGAGGGAACCGCTGTTGTTATTACGCTTCCCATTATGAAGGGGGAGAACAATCATGTATAAAGTACTAATCGTAGATGATGAGCATCTCGTGCGCTACGGGATTAAAGCAATGATAGAGTGGGAAAGCATGGGCTTTAAAGTCGTTGGTGAAGCTGGCAACGGCAAGGATGGATTGAACGTTTTTGAGGAGCTGCAGCCCGATGTTGTGATCTCAGATATTAAGATGCCTGTTATGGATGGCATGGAATTTATTAATGAGGTAAGACAGCTGGACAAACATGTGAAGCTGATTCTGCTTACTTGCTTGGAGGATTTCGATTACGCGCAGAAGGCGATGCGTCTGGGAACAACGGATTATTTAATTAAATCAGATATTATGCCCAAGGATCTTGAGCAGGTGATGTTGAAGCTTAAGTCCACTTTAGATGAAGAACGTGTTCAAGCTGGTCTTGCACCGCTCCATCAGATGGGGGAGTCTCCTGTTGAGATCGTTGCAGCAGATACACTGTTGCTTGGTCTAGTGCAAGGTACGTTATCCTCAGCTATGACGGAGGAAAGGCTGCGAGCGTCTGGCTTATTGCAGCTGGAAGAGCCGGAAGGCATGCTTACTCTGCTACATATTAAAATTGATTATTTGGAGCAGTTAGGCAAGCGTATGTCTGAGGGGGACATCATTTTACTGCATACGCAAGGCGCTGAAGCCGTATCCGATGCATGTACTGCCAAAGGCTACGTAAGTGAGCAGTTCTCCGGCAGCACAGGAGAGTGGAATGTGCTGCTCAAGGATATTGAAAGCGATGCAGCAACAAAGCTCGGCAACGATATTATCGCTCGATTCGCAGACGATTGGAAGATATCAGTAACGGTGACGGTAAGCAATTCATTTGCTTCACTTTCGCTGCTGCGCAATGCTTATTCGCAAGCTGAGGAGCGTTACAAGCTTAAGCTGTTTCTAGGCTGCGGAATCGTTATCGACTCTGAACCTAAGCTGCAATCAGGTGAGGAGAGCGGTTTGCCGCTTATTATCAACAAAAGGCTTAATGAGTATTTGTATTCGCTGGATAAAGAAGCGATGAAGGAATATGTTATTGGCATCCTTGATGATACGAGGGCGAGATTGGATTACGACAGGGCCCAGCTTATAGCTATCGAACTGCTGCTGAATCTGACAGCGATGTATTCCGAGCTAACCCATGATCATGAATGGTTATATGAACGTAAAAAAGAGCTGTATGACCAAATCAAGGAGCTCGAAACATTAGATGATATGAAGCTTTGGTTTATTGAAGTGTACGAGGAATTGATTAGCAAGCTGCGCAGTGGCTACTCTAGCGATCAAGGAGCTATACCGAAGGTGATTGCCTATATTGATCAGAACTATGCCCAAGAGCTATCACTGCAAATTCTTAGCCAATATGTTCATTTAAGCAAAAATTATTTGGCGAATTTGTTTAAGAAGGAGACAGGTGAAGGGGTTATTGACTACATTAACAAAGTTCGACTAGAGAGAGCGAAGGCATTGCTTCGCAGCACAGATCTAAAAAGCAGTGAAATTTGCTCGATGGTTGGCGTGCTGGACTCCAAATATTTCTCCAAGCTGTTTAAGAAGCTAGAGGGGATGACGCCTAGCGAATATCGAGAGGCAAAGAAATCTTAGGGCGTGTATGCAAACCCGCTTAAGGGCATTATCTGCTCCTTTCGAAGTTAGCATACACGCCCTAGTAATCAGTAAATATGACACCGCTAGTGTAACATATTGCACCGCACGATTTTTAACAACGTCGTGCGGTTTTGTTAGAGTGGGATTTTACGAAAGAGAGAGCGGTTATGTGCGTTTTCGTTTGGCATGGCAGAGACTATCATTATATCAGGAACGAAATGTAGACGCTTACAAACAAGATAAGAAGCGGGTACGTAAAGCTCCTAATTCAATAGGGAAAAGGGGAAAATAAACAATGGTAACAAAGAAAAGCTGGACTTCAACATTATTGACCGTATTGGCAGTTGTGCTATTGCTGGCAGGCTGCTCAAGTAATGGAAATCAAACAGAGAATACAAAAAACTCAAGCAATGCAAACAATTCAAGCAATTCCTCACAGAAAAATAACGATACAGATTCGAAAAATGGGCCAGTTGAAATTACATTTTGGAATCTGTTCGGTGGAGGCGAAGGGGACTTCGTTGATGAAATCGTAAATGGCTTTAACGAAACTCAGCAGGAGGTTATCGTCAAGACACTTAGATTGGAGTCCAATGAATATTATGCAAAGTTTGGTACAGCGCTAGCTTCAGGTAAAGGTCCTGATGTTGCAGTATCCCATGCCGATCGCCTAGCTCCGTTCGTAAAGGCAGGCCAGCTAAGCGCGTTGGATGAGATTTCGGCGCAGGCAGACTTCAACTTTAGCGAGATTACAGATGCGAACGTAGAAAGTGTTAGCTATGAAGGTAAGCCGTATGCTGTTCCACTAGATACACATTTTCATATGTTCTACTATAACAAGGATTTATTAAACGAGGCAGGCTTACTAAATGAGGATGGCACACCTAAATTCGGTGAGATTTCTCCAGAGGGCTTCAAGCAATTCCTTACTGAAATTAAAAACAAAGTGCCAGGCGTAACGCCATTCGGAGTGAACACACCTTATTTCCATGAGCCATTCTACAACTTGTACTATCAAGCTGGTGGAAATGTTTTGACAGCAGATCTTACGAAAGCAGATCTGAACAATGATAATGCAAAAAATGTACTGAACTTCTATCTTGATCTTTACGACCAAGGGCTAAGCGATATCAATGACAAGACGCCTTGGGATTCGTTCCATAACGGTAATTCGGCAACTTGGTTCGGTGGAGTATGGGAAGCAGGCTGGCATCTTGGAGAGGAAGGGTTGAATGTAGGTATCGCCTCTATCCCACCATTTTTCGGAAGTGATGCACATTGGTCAGGCTCTCATACGTTAGTTATTCCAGAGTACGTAACAGATGAGAAAAAAGTAGCTTCTATGAAATTTATGAAATACTTCACGATGGAAGGCGGTAAGATCTGGGCAAATGCAGGTCATGTGCCAGCTGGTAAAGCAGTTGTAGCAAGCGAGGAATACTTGAATCTTCCATACCGTGCTGAGTTTATCGAGTCTCAAAAAACAGTAAAATACGCTCCAAAAACAGATCAATACAATGCGATTGATACAGTTGTAAAGGAAGCACTTCAAACGATTATATTCAAGACGGTTTCGGTTGATGAAGGGCTAAGCAATATGGAAAAAGAGATTAACGAGATTATTCAAAACTAATTGATGATAAGGAATGGAGCTGTTTGAAAAGCGTTTGAAAGCTAGTTGCAGCAACCATGTCGCTGCGGAGTAATGGCACACGTGTTTAAAGCCTGATTCTTGAAGTGGAATCGATTTGCTCCTTCGCTTACGGTGAGCTTAAAGCTAACTAGACAGCTCCATTCTTCACTTAACTTTACAGAGCTTCACCATTATAGAGTTTTGCCTTACAAGGCTTTACCTCAAAGAGTTTCATTGCATAGGGTTTCATCTTACATCTTACAGAGCGTTGTTTTTAGAGCTTTATATTACAGCGTATGCTCGAAAGCTGAACAACTGTTGGATATGTACTTATACGCAAGTGGGCTGATAGCCAGCCTTTGGAGGAGGATGAACGTGAGAGCTCAACATGGAGCCGGGGCACGGTGGAAGAAACATCTTAAGCTTGAATTTTCAGCGATCGCTTTTTTGTCTCCTTTTTTAATCCCGTTAATTGTGTTTTATATATGGCCGCTTGTGCGTGGAGTGTGGATTAGCTTTCACTCATGGGGCATTTTGGGGATGCAGAAGTTTGTTGGCCTCGACAATTACACGAAGGTGTGGACGAATGGCGATTTCTTCAAATATTTATGGAACAGCTTCTACTTTGTGTTGTTGATTGTTCCGATTATTATTTTGCTAGGTTTACTATTAGCATTGTTAATCAAAAGGAAAATCCCGTTCCAGACGACGTTTAGATCCATATATTTTCTACCTTATGTTCTTTCCGTATCAGTGATCAGCTTTATATGGTTAAGAATGTTTGATTCGAAGCATGGGCTTGTAAATGTCATTCTTGAAGCAATTGGCTTATCACCGATAAATTGGCTAACTGACCCGAGTGCAGCATGGTGGTCGATTGTTATTGCTACTGTATGGTGGACGGTTGGCTTTGTTATGGTATTGTTCCTAGCTGGACTTCAAGAAATCTCGCCTGATCTTTATGAAGCGGCAGATATCGATGGCGCCTCAGCATCTCAGAAGTTCCGCTATATTACGCTGCCGGGATTATCATCCGTTATGAAGGTACAAATCTTTTTCCAGATCATTGCGGGATTAAAGCTGTTTGGCCAAGTGCAGATTATGACAAACGGTGGTCCGGGAGATGTAACGAATACGATTGTAAGATACATCTACGTTACGGGCTTTAAGAAGGATATGTTCGGTCTTGCTGCTGCACAATCTACGATGTTCTGTATTTTTATGCTGTTAATTGCTGCAGTGCAGTACTTGTTTATGAATAGGAAACAATCGTAATGGAGGGGAATACAGGTGGCTAAAGCTGCAATCTATAGTTTAACCGTCCTATTGGCCGTCATGTTTGTTATACCTCTCGTTTGGATGTTTGTCGTTTCATTCAAGCCTGAAGGTGTATCCGCAATTACGATCAGTGAATGGGTAGACTTTTCAAATTTGACGCTGCAAAACTATAAGAAGGTACTGACTGAATCGCAAATTTTAAGATGGACCTATAATAGCGTCGTTATTGGTGCGATCACAACGATTATTACCGTTTTCATTAGCTCGCTTGCCGCATTTGCATTTTCACGAAAAACATTTAAGACAAAGGGCTTTTGGTTCATTCTATGTGCCTCGGGCTTGCTAATCCCAACAGAGGCTATGCTTATTCCGTTGTATGAGACGGTATTGAACCTAGATATGCTTGATAGCAAGTGGGGCATTATATTGCCAAGCTTGACGAATCCATTAGGGCTTATCTTAATTATGCAATTTATGAACGGACTTCCGAAGGATTATATGGAAGCAGCGCAAATCGATGGCTGCAAGGATCTTCGGCTATGGTGGTCGATTTATATGCCGCTGACGCGTTCGGCTATGATATCGATCGGGATCTTTTACTTTATTATGTCGTGGAATAACTTTATCTGGCCGTACATTATTATTAATACGGAAGAAAATATGGTGCTTGCTACTGGTCTGCCAACGTTTTTAGCGAACAATGTGCTGCATGTAAATACGATTATGACGGCGAGCGCTATAGCTGCGATACCGACGATGGTAGTTTATGTGCTACTTCAGAAGCATATCGTTCAAGGAGTTTCCATGACTGGAGTTAAAGGCTAGAGCTTAAGGATTAAATCTTAAATCTTAAAGTATTCGCCTTTCAGAGATTATGTTTAAGGGAACAGGAGATATAACATGACTACGAAAATGTATATAAAAGACTACCCTAGGCCGCAATTTGTTCGAAGCGATTGGACGAATTTGAATGGAGAATGGAGCTTCGGCTTTGACGATCTCAATGTGGGTGAAAAGGCAAAGTGGCAAGAGCAGTTTGGCGGTAATCGATCCATTATCGTTCCGTACTCCTATGAGACAAAGGCTAGTGGGATAGGAGAAGAGGAGCATCATCCGTATGTTTGGTATGAGCGCAAGATTGATGTTCCTACGGCGGCAGCGGACAAAAAAACGATGCTACATTTTCAAGCTGTCGACTATATCGCAAAGGTATGGGTAAACGGACATTATGTTGGTCAGCATAAAGGTGGATATACGGCATTTTCATTTGATGTTGCGCCTTATCTAGTTTATGGGGACAGTAATCGGGTGACGGTTAAAGCCGAGGACAGTATGAATGCTGCTCAACCACGTGGAAAGCAGCGCTGGATGAAGGATAGCTTTGAATGCTTTTACGTTCAGACGACAGGAATATGGCAAAGTGTGTGGCTAGAATATGTGAACGATACGTATATTCAAGAGGTTAGAATTACACCTAATATTGATACAAGAGCTGTGTCACTGGAGTATCATGTAAGTGGAGATTACTCTAGCGATGAGGTGCATCTGGAGACGATCATTAGCTTGAAGGGCAAGCAAGTGAAACGAGTCATGCATGTCGTTGATCGTGAATGGCTCCGGTTCGATATCGATTTGCTGCACGAAGTGAACGGACCTTGGAAGATGAGTCTTTGGTCGCCTGAGAATCCGAATTTGTATGATATTGAATTCATATTGTACCGTGGAGAAGTGAAGCTGGATCATGTCTATTCGTATTTTGGCATGAGGAAGATTTCTACGCGCAATGGACAGGTGCTTTTGAATAATGAGCCGATCTATCAACGCCTTCTGCTCGATCAAGGCTACTGGCAGGAAAGCCACTTAACGCCACCTTCTGAAGAAGCGATTGTTCGCGATATCGATGCGATTCTCGACATGGGCTATAACGGTGTGCGCAAGCATATGAAGGTGGAGGACGCTAGGTTTCTGTATTGGTGTGATGTAAAGGGTGTGCTTGTCTGGTCGGAGATGGCAGCGACCTTTGAATTTAATGCTGATGCTGTTCAGAACTTTACAAGCGAATGGATGGCCGTCGTTCGTCAATATTATAACCATCCTAGCATTATTACATGGGTACCATTCAATGAATCGTGGGGAATTATGAATATTGCTAAGGATGAGAAGCAGCAGGCATTCACGGAGTCAATCTATCATTTGACGAAAGCCTTCGACTCTACTAGACTCGTTGTGTCTAACGATGGCTGGGAGCATACGGTATCGGATATATTGACGCTTCACGATTATGTGGAGAGCGGTGAAGAATTCCTGCAGCGATATGCTGATAAAGATTGTATCGTAAATAATGAAATTGCATTTAACAACAAGCGGTATGCGTATGCAGATGGCTATCGTTATGAAGGTCAGCCGATTATGATCAGCGAATTTGGCGGAGTTGCCTTAAAGAACGAAGCTGGTTGGGGCTATGGCAATCAGGAGGCATCGGAAGAAGCCTTTATTAAGAGGCTACAGGACATTCATCGAGCAATAAAGCAGACTGACTATATTGTAGGTTATTGCTACACGCAAATTACCGATGTGCAACAAGAAGTGAATGGACTACTGACGGAGGATCGCAAGCTGAAAATTCCACTAGATGTTGTGAAAGAGCTGAATAAGCTTTAATGTTGTATGATAATGCTGCATGTTTGAATGAAATAGATTGGATAAAGACGAATTGCTGCTTATTATGCTGCGATTCGTCTTTGTTTTTTTATTGAATGATCATCATGAAACTAAGCATATGTTATAATGTTATTACAGTTATAAGGTATAACATAGAAAATGTGGATTATACTAATAGAGAGGAGAATTTTAATGAATGGTGTGATTAATGTGACAAACGATAATACGAACGAGATGCGTTATGTAAGAAAGATAGGACGAATGGGCAATAGCTTGGGTGTGAGTTTACCAAAAAATTTAGCTGAGAAATTAAATATTTCGCAAGGCGATGAAATTGAATTTGTTGAGAATGATCGAGGTGAAGTGGTTTTGAAAAAGATTCGAAAAAGTCAACTTCCTGAAAATGTAAGAGCAGAGGTTTTAGAAGCATTCTTTGATGTTTTTGAAGAAGATGAGGGCATCTTAGAAGATTTAAGGGATCGATGATATGACAAGTTTTCTTACGAAAGAAGAAGTTGTTACAGCTCATTATTTCATGATGAAAAGAATGGATGATACAGATCAGGCGGGTGTAAAGGATCATGCTCTGCTGGAATCAGCAGTACATAGGCCGCGACAAAGTCTTTTCGGGGAAGATGCGTACCCGTCACTGTTTGATAAGGCTGCAGCTATGTTGGATTCTTTAGTTAAAGATCATTGCTTTCACAATGGCAATAAGCGGACAGCTTATCTGGTTACAAAATCTTTTTTAATGTTAAATGGATTTCATCTAAGAATGGAACGTAACTATGCAGTTGAATTTATAGTGGATATTGCAATAGGTGTGCATTCGTTAGAGAATATTAGTCACATATTGCAAGAACACTGTAAGGAAAGATGATTGACTCATGTCCATACTGATTTCAAAGGCTAGGCCCCATGTTAATGACTTTTATCTAAAAGCTGACAACCGTAAGCTGTTATTACAGCACAGTTGTCAGCTTGTTTGTTATTGCATTCTTGGAGTTAAAGCTAAGATCTTATGCGCAGCTAGTTTAAGAGAGCTGCATATAAAATAGGTTAGAGACACTATCCTTTGTAATGGTATGGTTGCCAGGTGAAAGTTGAACGTTGACGATGCCACCATTAATCGTATAACTTGTTCCGTCGATCTTGATTTTAGTTCCATCTGTTGAGTTCAATACTAATGTTAATGTAGCAGTTGTTGTATTCGTGAATGAAATGCTCGTCGAACTTTCGATTTTCAGGCACTGTGTAAGCGTCAGGCCATTATAGACGACTGTTCCCTTGCTTGTTGAAAGATTTCCTTGAATATTAAAAAAGCTGCTTGTTGTACCATCGGTCGTGAAGTTATGGACATATTGCCCTGCTGTTGGCGAAGGTGTTGTCGTTGGTGATGGAGTTGTAGTAGGAGTCGGAGTTGTCGTCGGTGATGGCGTTGTTGTCGGTATTGGAGTTGGATTAGGTCCTGCGGGGCTTGAATTGCCACCTACAGAAACTAGCTGCGATGAGTAATTTCTAATTTTGGACATGAGGGCTGCATTAACGTCATACGACGTGTCATCTACAGAATTATTAAATGTCCAAGTGAAATCTCCTTTACCTAGGCGCCCTGCTTGTGTTGTAACAATTTGCTCAACGCTGCTGACAGGATCAATATTGGATGTATTGACACCTGTATCGACACTTGTATCAAAGTTGTTATAGCTTGTTCCGCCTTTTAACGCTTTGTAAGAGCTTGGAACGGTTTCACTTCTCGATGCTGCTAAGTACGCATCAAAGGATGTTGCATGAGCTGAAGCCGTGCCAGCATTAGAATTGGCGTAAATCAGACTTGAAGGATTAACAATGACATTGTTATATGCTTTAATCATCCCGCCATTCTCACCTGAGAATGTACCTGCTCCTTGAGCATCAGTACCTTGCAAGGAGATCATCATCGGGTTTTTGGTGTTTCTAAAGTAATTGGACTCAACAAAGGCAGAACCACCTGTAGTAACACCGACACCGTATTTCGAGACTCCATCAAAGTAGTTGTTGTAAATATGAACAGAAGCCACTCTTATTCTTGGATGACGAGAGTCTGAATGATCGAACCAATTGTGATGGAACGTAACAAAAAATTCGGAGGATTCACTCAGCCCAACGAGTGAGGCCTTCCCGGAATCCCAATAGTGATTGTGAGAAATTGTAATGTAGGTAGATCCTTTTTTAAGGTCAGTAGAGCCATCGCCTTTTGCCTGGTCAGCATCTCCACCTGCCGTTCCATAAAACAGATCGTTATTGTGCACCCATACATTAACGTTGCCAGTATCCATTGAGATCCCATCGTCAGGGAATAACATGAACCCAAGGTTCCTTACTTCTACATTGCCAACATATCTGAGCAGCATTCCCCACCCGTATGCATAAGCATCGTTTCCGATTCCTTCAATCGTTATATTCATCTCTGAATAATTGTTTTTTCCTTTAACCTGCAGGTAGCCGCTACCATTAAGCTGCCCGCTCATATCGTTATCGGTCACTTTCCCGATGATTCTAATGGCTAGAGGAGTTGTATCATAGCCTTTTTGTCTTAACTCTAATATTTCTCCGATACCAACAGCTGTTTGTAGTTTGCCAGAACTATTGACCTTCACATCAAGTGTTACGGTTTGTGCAGTTCCAGACGTAATATAAAGCACTTGAGCGCCATTTTTTAGCGTACCATTATTGTTATAAGCACCAGAACCTGTGCCATATTGCGAATTAGATGAGAAAGCAAAGCCAGAACGATCATAGGAGGATACCGCTAATGTATTAGAGACCGCGCTTACCTTGGAGCCACCTGATAGAATGGCTTCAACTTTCATAACGTACTGTCCGGCCGCAAGACCTACAGCATCAGCTCTCCAGCTAGATGGATATCGTCGGATTAATTCATTATCGATCTGTTGATATTGGGAATCCGAAGCATTTGCAGACTTTACGTATACATTATAACCTTCCGCATTACTTACTGGAGACCATTCTACATAGGCGGTTTCATTCCATCCACCACTTTTGACTATTGAAAGACCAGCAGCCTGCACGGATGAACTGGTTACTACGCTTGCTATTAAAGATAATGCAAGAGATAGCAATACAGCGATGCTCGTTACATGAATCACTCTTTTTTTCATTGTAATCCCTCCTGTATTTTATTAGGTACTTTTGAAAACGCTTGCGATAAGCCTCAAAGTTCCTCTACTTATCACCTCCGTGCATAATGAAGTATCGAAAATTCAAACACTTTAATCATATCACTTTGGAAAAATATTCCGAACAATCATTTGCTCACATTCCTGTATGTTATAGTGTTTACGAAGTAATACTTAAAGGTTGTCAGAAGTTCTGAGCTAATGATTATACAATGTTTGAAATGACACTCATAGGGTTATCCTCATGGACGACTTAACATCCATCCCACACTATTTTCAAAATAAGTTTAAATAGATAGTTGACAGTGTGAAAATTGTATGATAGATTTACCTTAAATTTAAGATTATTTACTGAAGCTACAGCATCATAAGTTTAATTTTTTTTGATTATATATCTCAATTTTGAGATAAATAAAAACAATTTGGAGGAATTTGAAATGGCTAAATGGGTAGTAGATCAATCGCATTCATCTGTAGGTTTTGAAGTGAAACATATGATGGTATCTAAGGTGAGAGGGAAGTTTAATGCGTACACAGCGGATATTGAGGCAGCAGATCTTTCTGATCTATCGACTGCATCAATTACGTTCTCGTTTGACGTGGCAAGCATCGATACAAGCAGTGAGGATCGCGACAATCACTTGAAATCAGCAGATTTCTTTGATGTTGAAAACAATGCGAGCATTGATTTCAAATCAACAAGTATTACAAAGGATGGCGGAGACTATCAAGTAACGGGTGATTTAACGATTAAAGGTGTTACGAAGCCTGTAACATTTGAAGTGGAATATGGCGGAAAAGGTAAAAACCCTTGGGGTGTTGAGGTTTATGGCTTTGAAGCAGAGGCTAAAATTAACCGTGAAGACTTTGGCTTAACTTGGAACGCAGCACTAGAAACTGGTGGTGTGCTTGTAGGTAAAGAAATTAAAGTTAAAGTTGAATTAGAAGTGAATCCTGCGGCATAATAACTATGACTAGAATAAGCATGTTGCCGTGCTCTAATCGGAGCACGGCAGCATGCTCCATTGTTGTAGTTGATCGCAATATATTTTTTATAAATTATCTTAATTTCAAGATAATTACGAATTGGAGGTTATGTGCATGCTTCAGATTGCCGGACATCATCATATTTCAATGATTACAAAAAACGCGCAGCAAAATCATCACTTTTACAATGAAATATTAGGCATGAGACGAGTTAAAAAGACTGTCAATCAAGACGATCCAAGCATGTATCATTTGTTTTATGGGGATTTGACAGGGAGTCCTGGAACGGAGCTATCGTTTTTCGAGCTACCTGCCGTTGGCAGAACGCTTCGCGGCACAAACGCGATTACGCGTATCGGATTATTGGTTCCTTCAATAGAAAGCTTGCATTATTGGAAAGAGAGACTAGCGTCGTTCGATGTAACCCATGGTGAATTGACGACGTATATAGGGCGTGCTGCTCTTCATTTTGAAGATAAGGATGGCCTGCAATTAGTGTTATTGCATGTGAATGATGATGAAGTTCCAGAGTACTGGACAGCTTGGGGCGGATCAGCAATTCCATTAGAACATCGAATATTAGGGATGGGCGCGGTAGAGATGACGGTTCAATCGTCTTCCAGCTTAGCTCAGACCTTGGAGCAGATTTTTGGTTATACCTTTGCAGGTCATACAGAGCAAGGTTGGCTTTACCAGTCTGTTAAAGACAAAGCGTACGGTGAAATTGTTGTTGTAGAACGGGATGGACCTAAAGAACGAGCAGGGAGAGGCAGCATTCATCACTTGGCCATTCGAGTTCAGAACGGCGAACAACTGCGACAATGGCATGATCGTATATCTCAGCATGGCTTTAAGGTGATGAAGATTACTGATCGCTATTATTTTGAAAGCTTGTATTTTAAGGAACATAATGGCATAGTATTTGAACTAGCGACAGATGGCCCAGGCTTCACAGTTGACTCTTCCATCGAAGAGCTAGGCCAAAGGCTAGATCTGCCACCATTTTTAGAAGATAGACGTGCTGAGATCGAAGCTCAGCTCGTACCAATTGAATGAACGAACTTTAAAAGTGGCTGATCGGGATGTCGATTAGCTACTTTTCATTACCTGACAAAGGTATTGCCATACGATAAGAACGGTTAGGAGCGAGGTAATCGCATGAAATATAGGATATAATTGAATAAGAATAGGAGGGATCATATGAAGAAAAATCAGTTAGGTCGCTCAGAGCTTTTTGTGAGTGAGATCGGGTTAGGCTGTATGTCGCTAGGTACAGATGAACAGCAAGCAACAGCTGTTATTCATGAAGCACTTGAGCTCGGTGTGAATTTCTTGGATACTGCTGATTTATATGACAATGGACGCAATGAAGAATTAGTTGGGAAAGCAATTGCTGGCAAGCGCGATCAAATTATTCTTGCTACTAAAGTGGGGAACCGGCGTATTCCAGGGCAAGAGGGCTGGGTATGGGATGCATCTAAAGCGTACATATTAAGCGCAGTTAAGCAAAGCCTGCAGCGACTTGGCACGGATTACATAGATCTGTATCAGCTGCATGGTGGCATGATTGAGGACAATATTGAGGAAGCAATCGAAGCATTCGAGCAGCTTAAGAAAGAAGGAGTCATTCGTGCTTACGGAATTTCTTCTATTCGTCCCAATGTAATTCGAGAATATGTATCTCGTTCCTCGATCTCGAGTGTGATGAACCAATATAGCATCGTTGATCGTAGAGCAGAGGAAGAGGTATTGCCACTGCTTGAGAAAGCAGAGATTAGTGTCATTGCGAGAGGCCCATTGGCAAGCGGCGCATTGGCGACTGGACGTCAGCCAGTAAAAGGAGTGCTCGATTATGAACTTGATGAGCTTAGCAAGTTGCGTGAACAGCTAGAGAGCATGGATGCTAATCTAACACAGCTAGCAATTCGCTATTCGCTTAGCCATCCGGCTGTTGCAGTAGCGTTACCCGGTGCGCGGACGCTTGAGCAACTGAAGCAGAATATTGCAGCTGCCGATATGCCGACTTTATCCAGTGATCAAATTGCACAAATACGTTTGATAAGCAAGGCGAATCAATATACGGCGCATCGTTGACCGCATTTAATTGGCATCCATCAGCAGCTTGAATAAACTGCTGGTGGATGTCAACATGACTAATATTTATACGATTGACCGCCATCGATTGGAATGACAGTTGCGTTAATGAAGGATGCTTGCTCTGACAAAAGAAAGGCAACCAAATAAGCAACTTCAATTGGTTTACCAAAGCGCTTCATCGGATTAGCTTGTACGAATTGTGTTCCGGCTTCTTCCCAATTTACGGGGTCTAATTGTTTTAATGAAGCTTCTACCATTGGTGTCATAATCGCACCTGGCGCAATCGCATTAATTGTAATTCCGTACTCGCCATACTCAATACCTGAGTTGCGTGTTAATCCAACTACGCCGTGCTTACTTGCTGCATAGCCTGATTGATTGCCTACTCCACGAATACCCCCGACGGAAGCTGTATTTACAATCGCTCCTGCTCCTTGTTTTTTCATTACTTCGAGCACGTACTTCAGACCATAGAAAACACCATTTAAATTAATATTGACGACTTTACGAAATTCTTCGATACCGTAATCTTCAGTTGGATTTTGCTTTCCTTCAATTCCTGCATTGTTGAAGAAGCTATCGATACGACTGAACTTTTGAACGGTTTGATTAACGTAGTCCTGGACAGCTTGTTCATTAGAAACATCAGCTGTAATGAGTAACACTTCAGCTTGCGGCGAAGCTTGATGAATCAACTGCTTAGTAGCCTCTAAGCCTTCTTGATTCAGGTCAACTAATGAAAGCTTTGCGCCTTCCTTTGCTAGCTGCAGTGCAGTAGCTTGTCCTAAACCAGATCCTCCGCCTGTTATTAATGCAACCTTACCTTCAAAGCGCTCACTCATGTTACCTATCGCCCTTTCTTCTGTAGTATTGGTATTAAAAAACAGCGCACACTAAAACTCGACTACAGCGTTGCAGTCGAGTTGTCTTACATTATTATTCGTCATCTTTATGGCTAACGAATTCATTGGGTACGTCTTCGCCATGTGGATTGCTATTTTTAATTTGGCTTAAGCGTCCATTACGAAACTCGCCACCATGCACTTTGTTCTGTCTTTGACCATTATTATCAGTGCGCTTGTGCTCATTATGAATATAGTCTCGATCGCTCATCGTGCTTTACTCCTTTTTCTTTTGACCTATTATGTAGCATGGTTAACTGTTCATAAAAATATGTACTGGTGGGTGCAGCAAATGTTCAAACTGTCCAACTTAGTGGACATAAACGATAAATACGATCCGACGCTCGAGCTAAGTCATCATCTGAACGGGAGGTGTTGTATCTAGCTCCATCATTGATTTTAAGGTTTGTTTTTACTATAATTGAAATCGTACACTCAGAATGATAATCGTTTTCAATTTTCATACTGAAATAAATACATGATGAGGATGACAAATGAGACTATGGATGTTAATGATTGCCATTGTAGTCTTGTCATGTATATCGCTGTTTTTAGGAGCCATTGATATTAGTATCAGTGATCTGATTAATGGGGATACCGATAAGCTAGAGATATTCCTCATTAGCAGGGTTCCGCGTTTGATGGCGATAATATTGGCAGGCGTTGGCATGAGTATTGCCGGTTTAATTATGCAATCTTTAAGTCGTAATAAGTTTGTTTCACCAACAACGGCTGGTACATTAGACGCAGCAAAGCTTGGAATTTTAATATCTATGCTGTTTTTCACTAATGTAACATATACACAACAAGTCATATTCAGCTTTGTGTTTGCGTTAGTTGGTACTTTGCTGTTTATGCAAATTCTCGATCGTATTAAGTTCAAGGATGTTATCTTTGTTCCGCTGATCGGAATTATGTACGGAAATATTTTGTCGTCGATTACAACATTTTTTGCCTATGAAAATGATTTGATTCAAAATATTTCATCATGGCTAATGGGCAGCTTCACCTTGATTATTTCTGGGCGCTATGAGCTGTTATATGTCAGCATACCCGCTGTCATTCTCGCGTATGTGTATGCGAATAAATTTACAGTTGCAGGTATGGGCGAGGATTTTGCTAAAAACTTAGGTTTAAGCTATAAGCTCGTTTTGAATATTGGTCTTGTTCTTGTTGCTATTATTTCGACTACTGTCGTCCTTACTGTAGGAGTTATCCCGTTTTTAGGGTTAATAGTACCTAATATTGTTTCTTTATATTTGGGAGATAATTTACGGAAAACCATTCCGCATACAGCTGCTTTAGGTGTAGCGTTTTTATTAGTATGTGACATTATAGGGCGTGTTATCATTCATCCTTATGAAATCCCAGTCAATGTGACGGTTGCTGTTATCGGTAGTGCGATCTTCTTGATTATGCTGTTTAGGGGGAGAGCCTATGCGAAAAAATAGTACGAAACTGATTGGTTTGGCTATATTAGCAATTATATGTATATTATTTTACGGATTCTATGATATTAAGGGCGGTTTTGATTACGCATTCCCACGACGCATGATTCGTGTCGCTGCTATGGTGATCACAGGTATTGCTATTGCTTATTCCACGGTAGTATTTCAAACGGTCACACAGAATAGAATTTTAACCCCATCCGTTATGGGACTTGATTCCATGTATACGGTCGTCCAAACCTTAATCTACTTCTTTGGTGGCTCGATGTCGGTATGGGTATTGAATAAGTACCTTAATTTTGGTGCAGCAATTGTTGCAATGGTGTTATTCGCACTAATATTGTATCGATTCCTGTTCCGAGCCGATAAGCATCCTATTTATTTGCTACTGCTAATTGGGATGATCATTGGTACATTGCTAGGCAGCCTCGTGACATTTTTGCAGGTGCTCATCGATCCAGTAGAGTACTTGAGCTTGCAAAACCGACTGTTCGCGAGTTTTGTGAATGTGAAAAAAGATTTACTATATATAGCGGCGGTTATTCTATTGCTTGCGTTTACTTATGGCTATCGCATTATGAACAAGCTTGATGTTATGTCGCTCGGCCGTGAAAACGCGATGAATCTTGGCGTTAATTACGATCGTATGGTTTTGAATGTACTTATTCTATCATCGATTCTAATTGCAACTTCTACAGCGCTAGTAGGACCAATTACATTTCTAGGGTTGATCGTAGCCAATTTATCGTATCAATTTTTAACGAGCTATAAGCATTCTGTACTTATAGTTGGAGCAGGCCTGATCAGTATTATTGCGATCGTTGGCGGACAATTTTTGGTGGAGCATATATTCGAGCTTAGAACGACGTTAAGTGTAATTATTAACTTCGCTGGTGGCATTTACTTTATTTACTTATTACTGAAGGAAAGTAGGGCAGCAGGATGATTGAAATCAAAGGAATAACGAAACGATTTGGTAAGAAGCCTGTTGTTGAGGATGTCTCTATAACGATTGAACCACAAACGATCACCTCGTTTATCGGGCCGAATGGTGCCGGCAAATCTACACTGCTATCTATGGTAAGTCGGTTGCTAGATGCTGATACTGGTGAAGTGCTTTTGGATCAAAACAACGTAAAAAAGTGGAAGTCTAGCGAGTTTGCGAAGCGAGTGTCCATTCTAAAGCAAGCTAACCATATTAGCGTACGATTGACGGTGCGTGAGTTAGTAGCATTTGGACGTTATCCATATTCCAAAGGGCGTCTGACAGCAGAAGATGAGAAGTTTGTTGATCAAGCGATCGAATATATGAATTTGATCGATATGCAGGACAAATTCCTTGATGAGTTGTCTGGTGGTCAAAAGCAGCGTGCGTTTATCGCCATGGTTATCGCTCAGGATACGGAATATATTTTGCTCGATGAGCCGTTGAATAATTTAGATATGAAGCATTCTGTACAAATTATGAAGATATTGCGCAGACTTGTAGATGAGCTTGGTAAAACGGTTATTATCGTATTGCATGATATCAACTTTGCTTCTGTATACTCTGATCGAATTGTAGCGCTTAAGGATGGAAAGCTTGTGAAGGATGGCCCAACACATGACATTATTAATTCGGACGCGCTGCGTGATATTTACGATATGGAAATCCCGATTCAAGAGCAAGACGGCTGTCGGATTTGCGTATATTTTAACTCACATACGTAGTTGATCTATAAACTGTTTGGAAGTGGCATCGATGCTTCTTCCAAACAGTTTTTTTATGAAGATTGTAGCGAGAAATAAGATAGCTGGAAATAAATTGGTCAGAAAACGATTAAATTTACAAAATACACTTGACGATTGCGTTAAATACATCTATAATGAGAATCGTTGTCAGTGATAATGATTATCATTGTAAAAGGGTAGAAATATATAAGATAGACTTAAAGGAGAGAGAAATAAAGATGAAAATGTGGAAATTGGCAACTGCCATTCTAGCAATTTCAATTTTGCTAGTTGGATGCGGTACAGAGAAGGATAATGCAGCTAATAAAACAACGGGTGGTAACGCTGCTGTTGAGGAGCAAGCAAACAATACAGAACAACCTGTAACAGATAACCAAGAAGGTTCGGTATATCCAATGACTGTATCTTCAACGGTTACTTCATCTGAAAATGAAGAAAAAGGAACAATTACTTTTGAAGATGTAACGTTTGAACAAATGCCTGAAAAAATCGTAGTATTTGATTACGGCTTCCTTGATACATTAGATGCACTTGGCGTAGAAGGTGTTGTAGGAGTTGCTAAAGACTCTGCTCTACCATCTCATTTAACAAAGTATTCTGCAGATGAATATGAAAATATCGGTAATCTAAAAACTCCATTGCTAGAAAATATTGCAGAAATTAAACCAGACGTTATTTTCATCTCTGGTCGTCAATCTGTATATTACGAAGAGCTTAAAGAAATTGCACCAGTCGTATTTGTAGGTACTAGCCAAGATGATTACTGGAATACGTTTTTAGCTTCAGTTGATGTTGCTGCTAAGGTGTTCGGTAAAGAAGCGGAAGCTGATGCGTATCTTGCAAAATTCGACTCTAAGCTTGAAGAAATTAAAGCACTTGCAGGCAACTATGAAAACACACTAGTAACAATGTACAACGAAGGCAACTTGTCTGGTTTCGCATCTAATTCTCGTTTCGGCTACATCTACAGCATTTACGGTTTTGTTCCAGTAACTGAAGATATCGAATCTTCTTCTCATGGCTCTAACTTTGGTTTTGAGGCAATTCTGGAATTCAACCCACAAGTTCTATTTGTAATCGACCGTACTGCTGCAACTAAAGGCAATGAATCTAATATTGAAGCAGATATAGAAAATGACATCATTAAGAAAACAGAAGCTTATCAAAACAACCGTATCATTTATCTAGATGGTCCGCTTTGGTACCTAAGCGGTGGCGGCTTGCAATCTGAGCTAGCTAAAATCGATGAAGTACTTGCTGAGTTGAAATAATAAATGATTTAGCCGTGAGGCGCCTAGTAGCTACTAGGCGCCTCATTATTTTACTAAGCTCTTTGTTCTCATATGTGCACACAAAAAAACCACAGGGTTGATCACGTAGATCAATTCACTGTGGTTTTCATTTGCATTTGAATAAATTAATATTTTTGCTTGATTCTACCGTTACGTGAGCATTTATAATGAAGCCAAGGAGGGAGATTGATGTATACAATTGGGCAGTTCTCCAAAAAGACTGGCGTTACGATTCGCACCTTGCGTTATTACGATGAGAAAGGCTTGCTAAAGCCAACTCATGTATCTGAATCAGGACGAAGACATTACGAGGATCAGGATCTAATTACGCTACAAAAGATTTTGACATTTAAATTTTTAGGCTATGCATTAGAGGATATTCAAAGCTTGATGGCTACCAGTGCACTCGATTTTCATCAGTCGTTGCAGCAGCAAAAACAAGAGATGCTTATCAAAAAAGCACAAATAGAAAAAACAATTGAAACACTTGAGCATGCGATCGCACTATCCGAAAAACAAGAGCATATTCATACCGATATTTTTCTATCGATCATACATGATCTCATTCGGGGAGATGAACAGAAAGTATACTTGAAAAAGCTGTTACCTGAGGATTTAGTTGATGAAATATATGATTTCTCGAATGGGAAGCTGCTGGAGTACAACAAACATTTTATGTCGTGTGGGCAAAGATTAAAGGAGGCGTATCGATTACAGCTGCCTGATGAGGAAGTTATTCCGATTATTGAAGAGCTGTTTTCGGTTGTTCCTATCCATCTCATAGAGCGGGTTATCGAAGCTTCAAAGCATCTAGATGACGATGTCGTGTTCGATGATGCAATATTCCAGATTCCATTCTCGAAGGAGGAAGAGCAGTGGCTGGAACAAATTTTAACCAAACTATACTTTTTAGGAGAGAAGAACAATGAGTAAGTCGACATTTGAACCGAAGAAGCTTTTGCGGCTTATAAAGGAGGCTAATCCTCCAAAATGGATGCTGCTAGTTGCGGTACTGCTAGGGATTATAGAAACAGGGCTAGGGCTGGCTGTACCGTTGTTAACGATGGACGTAGTCAATTCGTTCGCAGATCATGGCATGTCATGGCAGTCGCTCGTCTTTGTAGGACTCGCGCTTATCGTTCAAACAGCAGTATCGGGTGTTGCTTTTTATATGATGACGGCGATTGGAGGAAAGATTGTAGCAGCGATTCGTCAGCGAGTGTGGTCCCATGTGCTGCGTTTGCGAATTTCATATTTCGATAAGCATGAATCTGGCGAAACAATGAGTCGGATTACACAGGATACGAATGTGATTAAAGAATTGATTACACTACACTTTATATCATTCTTTACGGGACTTTTATCCGTCGTTGGTTCTGTGGCGGTGCTGCTATGGATTGATTGGAAGATGACCCTTCTCATGCTCATCGCTGTTCCGCTGTCTATTATAGTGTTGCTGCCATTAGGCAATAAGATGAATAAAATATCTCTTGCGAATCAAGATGAAATGGCGCGCTTTTCGGCTAATCTAGGCCGCGTACTCACTAACATTCGACTAGTAAAGGCTTACCAGGCTGAAGGTGTTGAGAATGAAAAAGGACAGCAGCAAATTCACAACTTATACCGCTTCGGCTTGAAGGAAGCGAAAATATTATCGATTCTATCACCGATGATGACGCTCGTTATTATGATTGTACTCATTATGATCTTCGGATATGGTGGAGCGCAAGTTGCTTCTGGTGCAGTAACGGCAGGGGCGCTCGTCGCGATCATGTTTTACCTCGTGCAAATCGTTGTTCCATTTACTCAGATGGCGACCTTTTTTACATCCTTCCAGAAAGCGCTAGGCGCAACAGAACGGCTTCACGAAATGCTGGAGCATCCCGTTGAATCATCTGGCGATGAAAGTCTGCAGCCGAAGCAAGCTGACATTGTATTTCGCGAGGTAGATTTTCAATATGAAGAGAAGAGAATTTTTGATCAACTTTCCCTTGTCATTCCTAGTGGAAAAACGACAGCACTTGTCGGTACAAGTGGTGGGGGGAAAACGACTATTTTTTCCTTGCTTGAACGGTTCTATGAGCGGGCAGGGGGCAGCATTCAATACGGTGAACAGCCAATTGATCGAATTAAGCTCCATGAGTGGCGTAGCTTATTCGGTTATGTCTCACAGGAAAGTCCATTAACGAATGGGACGATTCGTGAAAATGTCGCGTACGGTGATGCCAATGCGAGCGAGGCAGAGATCGTCGCTGCATTGAAAAAAGCCAATGCTTGGGAGTTTGTAAGCAAGCTGGATGATGAACTCGACACGCAAGTTGGGGAAGCGGGAATTAAGCTGTCTGGAGGGCAACGTCAAAGAATCGCAATTGCGCGAGCATTACTTCGAGACCCTAAAATACTTTTGCTTGATGAAGCAACATCTAATTTGGATAATGAGTCGGAAGCCTATGTCCAGGAAGCACTGCAGCAAGCGATGAAAGGTCGGACAACGATTATTATTGCTCATCGACTATCTACAGTGACGCATGCGGATCAATTGATTGTGCTGGAGAACGGTGAGATTACGGGAAGAGGAACACATCAAGAGTTAATGGAGCGTCACGCCTATTATCAAAAGCTCGTGAAGCGCTCTGCCGAAGCTATATAAAGTATAACGGGGCTGTGCCGATCGTTCAACTTGACTAAGCTGTTATCTTAAGCGAAATCAATGTTGACGAAGAGGTTAATTTTGCACAGTCCCGTAAGCTTGACGGATGAAAGTATAGTATGCTACAATTATCTTAAATTAAAGATTATTTTGGTTATCGTTACAGTCTATGTTTTAACTTCAGCAAATATTTTTTTTGAAAATATATCTTAAAATTAAGACATATAACAAATGGAGGAATATAATATGAATCATTTAAAGGGCATTCACCACGTTACAGCAATTACAAGCAGTGCGGAGAAAAATTATCAATTCTTTACGTATGTGCTCGGCATGCGTCTTGTAAAGAAAACGGTCAATCAGGATGATATCCAGACGTACCATCTATTCTTTACAGATGATACGGGTGCACCAGGCACAGATATGACATTCTTTGATTTCCCAGGTATTCCGAAAGGAACTCACGGCACGAATGAAATCTATAAGACAGCATTTCGCGTGCCATCGGATGCTGCACTTCAATATTGGATTAAGCGCTTTGACAAATACGAGGTGAAGCATTCAGGAATTAAGGAGCAATTCGGTAAACAGACAATATCTTTTGTAGACTTTGATGATCAGCAATATATGCTTATCTCCGATGAGCATAACACAGGTGTTGCCGCTGGAGAGCCTTGGAAAAACGGCCCTGTGCCGCTAGAATTCGGCATAACAGGTCTAGGTTCCATTCATATACGTGTGATGCAAATCGATTATGTTCAGGAAATGTTGGAAAAAGTAATGTTGATGCGTCAAGTAGCGAAGGAAGGCTCATTGTATCTGTATGAGGTTGGAGAAGGAGGCAACGGCGCTCAAGTCATTGTGGAGCATAATATTGTACTGCCTCCTGGACGACAAGGCTACGGTACGGTGCATCATGCGGCATTTCGTGTCGAGGACAGCAACGTGCTGAATGAATGGATTGCACGAATGAGTGACTTTGGCTATCCGAACTCTGGTCATGTAGATCGCTTTTTCTTCGAATCATTATATGTGCGTGTTGCACAAGGAATTCTATTCGAATGGGCAACTGATGGACCTGGTTTCTTAGGGGATGAGCCTTATGAAACACTTGGTGAAAACTTATCGCTGCCACCATTTTTAGAGCCTCAGCGTGAGGAGATCGAACGAATCGTTAGACCGATTGATACGGTTCGCAGTACGTTGAAGATCGAAAAGGAATATTTATAATCGAATAAGCTTTATACTACTTGAAACAATCATTCAATTTTGGAGATGAAAACTATGGCGAAGCAAACGGCTGGCATCCACCATATTACCGCAATTGTCGGTCATCCGCAGGAAAACATTGATTTTTATGCTGGTGTTCTTGGCTTGCGACTAGTAAAGCAAACCGTCAACTTCGATGACCCAGGTACTTATCATTTGTATTTTGGTGACGAAGGTGGAAGTCCGGGAACAATTATAACCTTTTTCCCTTGGGCTAACGCTTATGCTGGAGTTATCGGTGATGGGCAGGTTGGCGTAACAACGTACGCGATTCCAGTTGGCGCGATCGATTACTGGAAGCAGCGTTTAACATCATTTAATATTTCATATATCGTGTCAGAGCGATTCGGAGAAACGGCGCTTCAATTCGATGATGTCCATGGATTACACCTTGAGCTGGTTGAGCGAGAGGAAGGTCCGTTGAACCATTGGTCCTTTGGAGGAGTGACGAAGGACGTCGCGATTAAAGGCTTTGGAGGGGCTGTGCTGTATTCCAGCCATCCCGAACAAACAGCAGCAGTATTGACAGATGTACTCGGCCTAAAAGCTATTGGTAGTGAAGGGGCCTATGCAAGATATGCATCTGCAGCTAATATTGGCAACAGAATCGATATAAAAACGACAACAGGACAGCGTGGGAAAATGGGTCCAGGCACTGTACACCATATCGCTTGGCGCGCTGAGGATGACGAAGATCAACGCTTTTGGCAGGAGCATGTGGCTAACTTTGGTCTACATGTTACTGACGTGCGAGATCGCAATTATTTCAATGCAATTTACTTTAGAGAGCCGGGCAACATACTGTTTGAGATTGCAACAGATCCACCAGGGTTTGCACATGATGAATCGTATGAGACGATGGGCAGCAAGCTGATGCTGCCAGAACAGTACGAGGAGCATCGTAATCGTTTGAACGAGATGCTTCTTCCGATCGAAGTACGTGAGCTAACGAATGATGTGACTTAATCGTACAACCCTTTTGTAATCAATCCATGAAGCTTTTTCTGTAATAAGCTTCATCTATCCGTATATCGACAATTGCATTAACAAGCGCTTGGACATGTAAGGAGTGTCTCCTAAAGCTTCTAACTTTAGGAGGTTCCGGTCAAGTTCGAGCGTTTTTTGCTATTCAACTTTTCGCATGCCAAGCTCAAACAAGGACATACTACAACTACTTATTAACATCATGATCATACTAGAGGAGAAATAACGATGGCGGTATGTCCCTTATGTAACGGATTCCAGCAATTAGATAACGAATGTCCGTCGTGTCATGCTCATATGAACGATGCAGGCAAAGTAAGCGACTATCTAGACCCGTATGGCCATTACAATGATGATGAGACGGTAAAGATGGGCGACGGCTATCCTGATACGGCTAAAGGGCTGGTATGCCCTCATCTGTTCGTATGTGCAAGCTGTGGAAAAGATGAAGTAGTGTTTGTTGCTTATCAAGATTAGTTGATATTAGATAAGGGTACATCCATTCGCGTGAAGCCGAATGGATGTACCCTTTTGCTTGTTTTGACCGGGATTCTTTTTCCTGAAAACATCGCAATTTCTATCAAAACTTTTTTCCGATAGTGCGTTATTATAAGGAAGAGGTGAGCGAATGAAATATAGTAACGTTACACAGCGAACCATTCATTACATCGAAGAGTTTCTGGCCAGCACAATATACTTAGATGATATTTCACAATTAGTTGGGTATTCAAAGTTTCACCTGACACGGATTTTTAAGCAAGAAACAGGCCTAGCAATTAGTGAATATATTCGTATGCGTCGATTGGCCATGGCAGCGATGCTGCTCATGCATACGAACGAGTCGATACTTAAGATCGCGTTAGAGCTGCAGTTCCAATCGCAGGAAGCATTCACCCGATCTTTTCGCGAGCTGTATGCTATGCCGCCAGGAAAATACAGAAAAATGATGAGCACGTTGATTGAAATGGAGGAGCATCAAATGAACAATGATAGTCAAGCTAAAGGTTGGTTTTTAAGTGGGTCACACCCGCAACAGTATGCATTCGGAGTAGATGAGAAGATTTTCCATTCAGGAAAGAAATCAGGCGTGCTGTACTCAGTGGATGAAACGGAGGAAACTGGAGCTTCTGAAGCTCAGTTTGGAACGATGATGCAGAGCTTTCTTGCAGATGATTATAAGGGAAAACGCATTAAAATGTCCTGCTACTTGAAGTCTGAGGATGCAGATAAATGCTCAGCTTGGTGCAGAGTGGACAATGCTGCAGGAGATTCGATACAGTTTGATAATATGGATAATCGCTCAATTGTCGGAACGACAGATTGGAACTACTATTCGATCGTGCTCGATGTGCCAGAGGAAAGTGTTTCGATTCATTTCGGTGTGCTGCTCATAGGTAAGGGCAAAGTATGGGCGGACGGATTTAAGTTTGAGACGGTAGATCATCGAACACCGGTAACCAATATGATGGCAACTGATACACTTCCGAAGCAGCCATCTAATCTTGATTTTAGTGAATAGAGCCTGCCAGCATAGCTATAGTTCTTAAGGGTCTCCCACTTCAACAAGTAAGTGGGAGTGTTAACTACAGCGCGTCGCATCGTAATCAAAATCAGACTTATTGAACATCTACTAGACGAGCTTGATTTGAACTAGCTTGAACTGCTTACCTTGCAACCTATAGCTCACATCCAAAGTGCCTACTGTGATCGTTGGAGCGACTTGGAGTGACAGTGATACGATGAGCTTATTCTCTTCAATTCTATAAGTCGTTGTTTTTCCAACGACAACCTCTTCGAACCACATTGCAGCTTCATCGTGCTCGAAGGAATAGGTATAAGAGGTATTTTGAAGATTTAGTGTATAGAACTGTTTATTATCTTTCTCTTGGACAGTGGAATGAAGCTTGTCCTTCAAATCTACGAATGGATTCGGAGCGGTAATTTCAGAAAAATCTCTTTGAAGAATATGGATTTGTGTATCAATAACACCTGTTCCATGGCCCTTCGTTAAGAATAAATAAATTTCATCCTGCTGGTCGTTATTAAGATCCTCTACAATAAGCATCGGATAATATTCTGGATCGGCTACATTTTGCCATTGGTACGTTTTCGACTGTTTATCGATATGTACTGTAATAGGGGCAATGGATTCTGATTCTTTTTGTAATATTCCAGTTACTGATATTCCATCGTCTTCTATCAATAAAATATCGGAAGAGGCTTGCTCAACCATTAAAGGTTCATCAGAAGGCTGAACTTGCTCTTTATTAGCAGGTGTATTATTCGTCATGCTGGAACAGCTCGACAATATGATGCCTAAGAAGCCAAGCACGATTAATCTTTTTGCAAGCTTGGACAAGGAGAAGTACCCCTTTCTAGGTTATAGTTTTCTTATAATCATAACATACCCCGATATTAGACTAACAAATGTTCCGGAATGTTGCAAAATTTGATTATAGCGAAACCGCCATATCGCTCCTTAATTTATTCAACATAATATCCAAAAGTCCTTTAATGTAAGCATTTTCTACAATAAATATGTAACTTTAACAGTTAAAATGTATAAAAAAGGATGAACCATTTCGTCAGCTCACAATGACGAATGATTCATCCTTTTTTTATTTATGAAGACATATAATCATGTACGATCGAATGATGATCTCATCAAACGCAGCTTAGTTACTGCTTGCAGCAGCTTCAACCTCGCTCAAAGAAATGCCAAGCGCAGTTGCGACGCCTTCACCGTATGCTGGATCAGCTTTATAGCAGTTGTTAATATGACGCAATTGGACTTTCTTCGATGTACCTTGCATATTTGCTGCAGTGTTTGCAAACAGTCTTTGTTGCTCTTCTGCTGTAAGAAGATTGAACAGCTTGCCTGGTTGCTCATAATAGTTGTCATCATCTTCACGGAAGTTCCAATGATCTGCAGCACCGAATAGATCAAGAGCAGGTTCTTGATGCTCCTTACTGCTTTCGTTATGGCCATAGCTGTTTGGAGCATAAGGCACACTTGGATTGTTTTGATATACACGTCCAGCACCATCACGATGGAACGGGCAGAAATTCGCTACGTTTTTAGGGTAGTTTACTGGAATCTGCCAGTAGTTTACACCTAGACGATAACGCTGTGTATCACCATATGAGAATAGACGACCTTGAAGCATTTTATCAGGCGAGAAGCCGATCCCTGGTACGATGCTCGCAGGTGAGAATGCTGCTTGCTCAACGTCGATAAAGTAGTTCTCTGGGTTGCGGTTTAGCTCAAGTACCCCTACCTCGATAAGAGGGAAATCTTTTTTGTACCATACTTTCGTCAAGTCAAACGGATTGTATGGCATATTGTTGGCTTGCTCTTCTGTCATTACTTGGATGTACATTTTCCATTTAGGGAAATTGCCTTCTTCAATAGCGTTAAACAAATCTCTTTGATGAGACTCGCGGTCTGCACCGACAACTTTAGTTGCTTCTTCGTCCGTTAAATTATTAATGCTTTGCTCGCTGCGGAAATGGAATTTAACCCATGTGCGCTCATTGTTCTCATTGTACATGCTGAACGTATGACTTCCGAACATATGCATTTCACGATAAGAAGCAGGAATACCACGGTCACTCATTACGATCGTAACTTGGTGTAATGCTTCTGGCAGGCTCGTCCAGAAATCCCAGTTCGCTTCTGGATTATGCATATTCGTTTTCGGATCGCGCTTTACAACGTGATTAAGGTCAGGGAAACGCTTAGGGTCGCGGAAGAAGAATACAGGCGTATTGTTACCTACGATATCCCAGTTGCCTTCCTCAGTATAGAACTTGATTGCTGTACCACGAATATCACGTTCAGCATCAGCGGCACCACGCTCACCCGCAACAGTGGAGAAGCGGATAAAAAGTTCTGTTTGCTTACCGATGTCTGAGAAGAGCTTTGCTTTTGTATATTTAGTAATGTCATTAGTCACTGTAAATGTACCGAAAGCACCGGAGCCTTTAGCATGCATACGACGCTCAGGAATAACCTCGCGATCAAAATGAGCCAATTTTTCAAGAAGCCAAACATCTTGAAGAAGAACTGGACCACGTGGACCTGCTGTTAGTGAATCATCATCGTTAGCTACTGGAGCACCAAATGCTGTTGTAAGTTTTTTGTTAATATCTGACATGCTAATCCCTCCTGAAATTTATAAATGAACTTATACTAAGTATTATATTATATTTAGTCTAAAAGTAAAATGAAAATTTGATGATATTTTATAAGACGTGGTTGGTAGTTGTATCCACGACTCAATATCGTTATTGTTATATAAATGAAAAGCTATGTAGAGTAAGGGGTGAAAGCGAATACAAAAAGTAGATGTAAAGGAAGTGAGTGTTTGAATAGAAGCAAAAGGATATTAAACGTAACGAAGCAATCAGCAATAAAAGTTCAATTAGATGAAAAAAGTATCGTAGTAGCAAAAGTACATTAAAAGAGAAGGTGTACAGAAGACAAAAGCACATTAGAAGCTATAGGCTAAATAAACCATTTATCATACTGCGGCTATTAGAAGAAAGAATAGAGATCGAATAGAGATAAAGAAGGGACATGCATATGCCTATACTATATACGAAAATGTCCGTTGCTTCTAGTACATATTTTGTAAGAAATTGGTGAACTGATCGCATAAAAAAAGTGGAAATGTGACAAGATTCATTCACAATGTGATAAGAAAGTCGCTAGCATTGTTAATGCCGCGTGATCCTGTAACTTCGTCTAGGCCTTGAGCGTCTAAACTTTTAATAGCTTAAAAGGAAACCTTACACATGAAATCCAAGTTGGGGGAATGGTATATGAAGGAGGGAAGACGATGAAGAAGCTTTATACGACGATTATCGTTGTACTAATACTGGGCGTACTTGTATTGCTCAGTTTTGGTTGTAGAGGAATTATGAACCCGATTAAAGGAATTCCTGAAGCTTCAATTGATTGGGTTGATTTCATTAAATTAAAAAATGGCCAGTACACCGGAATGCACGAAGTAGTTATTGCGGATCCTTCAATTGTAACAGGGGACGTAGTTGGCAAGGTAAAGTTTAAAGTGGGCGATGTCGTGACTAATGGTAACTACAGAACTCAGAGTGGAGACGCGGCTTATCTAGAAAAAGGCACGAAGCTTTATCGAGTCGAAGGGTATGATCCTTCTGAGTTAATTGCTGCTTATGACGAGCGAAGCACTAATGGCTATCGTATATACGTAGCGGATAACAAGCAAGAAAAATTCCGAGGAAACTTCAATGAAATCATCAAACATGACATTGAAAAAGTGGAATGGTACAGCTTATATGAGCAAGAGCCAATTGCTGCGCTTGATGCAGAGCAAAGCAAAAAGCTGATGGATTTACTGCAAGAAGGCAAGCCAGATAGTGGTGACTATAACGTTAATAATGCTGAGCATTATGAGCTTGTCATTTACTATGGAGAGCCGTTTGCCTATTCCTACTCGATCATTGACGACGGGGAGCGTGTGTTATTTCGCGGTGACGAGAATACACTCCTAATCGATCAGCAGATTACACAATGGCTGCATTACACTCTACGCGGCTGAACTGGAAGCTGCTGATATCCAACCATATTTGCAGCAGCTAAAGACTTGGTCTGAATCAGAACAGGTTACGCTTTTATATGGCGCGAAGCATCCGCAAATCAATCATGCGATCATCTTAAAACAATACATTGATCGAATGCATTCAGTGTCTTCGTCGGAAAATTGACAAGTTTGCCATGAAAATGTTTATCAATTGTTGATATTTTGTCTCATCATTTACTATATAATAAGAGGAAATATGATGAGAAGGACATGGTTAGATGAAAAATCAAAAATTCCCGATACGATTTTTTCGATTATTCGGTCTTTTGGACGGTATTTCCTTGCTCGTACTGCTATGCATAGCGATGCCCCTTAAATATTGGGCAGGTATCCCTATCGCAGTAACGATTGTAGGGGCAATTCATGGTCTTATATTTACAATATATGCGATATCCATTGTAGTAGCGCAATTGTTTATACGCTGGAAGCCATATTGGAGCTTACTTGCTGTTCTCGTTGCTTTTATTCCACTTGGCAATTTCGTGCTGGATCGGTACTTGAAAAAGCGCGAAGATTCATTGTTAGCTAAGCCCATTCCGTTACTATGGCTCGTGTACAGCATTATCTTCTTTACTTTTATCGATCTGTTTACGCAATTGCCAGTAATGAGCACGTATGCGCAGTCTTTAGGAGCTTCACTAACTGTAGCGGGATTCATTGTGGGAGCTTATTCATTGGCAAATACAGGGGGTAATATATTAGCGGGCAACCTTACTGATCGTTTTGGTTCGTTTAAGATTTTGATCGCAGGTTTAGTAGGAACTTGTGTGCTGCTCGTATCTTATAGTTTTGTAAACTCACCTACAATTCTGCTTATTATAAGGTTTATACACGGCTTTATTGGAGGCTTTATTGTACCGGCCGCATTTACCTTTGTAGCTAACCAAAGTAAGAAAGAGAAAGCAGGCAGTCAAAATGCCGTTACAGGTGCATTTGTAGGGATTGCTGCAATTATTGGTCCAGCCTTTAGCGGTATTGTCGCTGCGAGAACATCCGCACCTACTGTATTTTTATGTGTTGCTGTGATGGGTGTGCTGCTTACAATTATCACTTTGATTTACTTGCGAAATATCGCATTTAATAAAGAAAAAACAGCATCGAAGCCATTTACTTGGAATGGACAGGTTACTTTTTCTTTTTTAGGTGCTTTTCTGCTAATGTTTTCACAAGGGGCACTTGCTTATTTGCTACCGCTTCGCGTAGGCCAGTTTGGCTACGATTCATCGTTTAGCGGAACGCTGCTTAGTGTCTTTGGCCTCGTTGTCGTTTGTATATTTGTCATGAGAACGAAAAATATGTTTGATCGCATTCCGCCGCATTACAGCTTAATGCTAGGGCTATGCTTACTTGGAATTAGTCAGCTGCTTCTAGGTTTAATTGACAATGTACCCGTTTATTACGGAGTGCTCGCGTTGTACGGCATCGGCTTCGCCTTCTTGTTCCCTTCGATTAATGTACTGTTAATGCACGGTACGACGAAGGATAACCGAGGCAAAGCGTACGGATATTTTTATGCTTTCTTCTCATTAGGTGTCGTTGCGGGCTCATCTGGTCTGGGGCTGCTGCAAGCATCAATCGAAACGCTGTTTTTGGTTACCGGCTGCTTGCTGCTATGTGGCACGCTGTCGGTACTGGTCTTAAAAAAGAGAACGGAAGGCACACTTCAGCATTCCATCAATAAATAATGATGAAGCTGTCTTTTAACCTTTTCCCTTGTTTTTGCATATAGTTGTGACAGAAGCCTTATTACAACAAGGAAAAGGGAGGGGATTGCTATGGCGCATTCGCCGTATGATCCGTTTCGTCAGCTGAGTCGGTTTAGGCGTGAGGTTGACAGCATATTGCAGGATTTCCCACTATTAAGCCGTGACAATCTTTTTGGCATCGTTAGGATTGATATCTATGAAACAGACGATCAAGTAATCGCGACATGTGATCTTCCAGGCATAGAAAATAAAGAAGATGTACAAATTAAGGTTGAAAATAATATGCTGCACATAAGTGGTACGGTAAAGCGCTCGAATAAGGTTAAGGAAGAGCATGTGCATAGACAAGAACGTATAGAAGGAAGTTTTGAGCGCGCAGTGTCTCTGCCATGCCCAGTGTCGAGCGAAGGAATAACGGCTACTTATAAGAACGGTGTACTTGAAGTGAAAATGCCAAAGTTAAAGAATGATAACAATCAAAGCATAGATGTGGAATTTTATTAATGTCGTTCATGTTTAGCTCAATTAATGTTGATGCTATAAAAATACCCTTGGCTGTTCGAATATCGTATTCGAAAGCTCAAGGGTATTTTTGAGAAATTATATTAATGTTAAGTTAGTCCTATAACGAGACTGAAAGCTTTATTCCAATTAAAGCAATTCATTCAGTATAACAGCGAGCTCAGCACGAGTAACTGACTGCTCATTATTAGCCCAATCACTGACTACACTTGCTGAAGTTGTGTCGCTTAGCTCAGCATAACGCGATAGGATCATTGCCATCTGAGCTTTAGTCAATGCTTCATTTGGCATATAATGACCGTTGCCATTGCCTTCTACGATACCGTTTGTTGCTGCCCAGCCGACATAGCCGCTGTACCAGCTGTTTGCTGCGACATCTGTGAACAGGCTAGTTTCAGCTTGCTCAATGTTAAGTAGTCTACCTAGTGTAGTAATAGCCATAGCACGTGTAACAGATTCGTTAGGCGAGAAGCTTGTTGCATCTGTACCGACCATAATGCTTTTTTCATATAGTGCTTTTACAGCCTCATAAGAAGAAGCACCTGGGTTAAGGTCGGTAAATGGCAATCCGCCAATGTTAAATACATATTGCGCAGCACCTGTGTACGTTTCATTCGAAGCTACAACTGCAATCGTTAGACGATATTGGCCTTCCTCCTCTGGCAATATATTAGCTAATGAGTCTTTAACTTCAGATAGTAGATAGGTTTCAGCATAATCTTCAGATGGTACATCCGTTATCGTTAATTGGATGTCCGTCTCGGGTACATCAGCACTAGCTGTAATGCTATCTAGCACAACAGACTGTCCAGCAGTGTTCTGCAGACCGTTTCCGCTATTTACGCTAAAGGTAACCTTAGTTTTTCCGCTTGCATCAGAGGAATCAGATATTCCAGAGAAGCTGAATACATTACTTGAAAGCGTGAAGGCTACCGAACCAACGCCTGATGCTTCAGCTGAGTTGCCAGCTCCGTTATTTCCATTACCCCAGTTCGTTCCATTTCCTTCGTTATTCGGTACAAATCCATCCGGCAGTTCAGGACGCTCCCCATCTGGTAGTTCAGGACGCTCTACTCCTTCAGGAGGTGTGAACTCGCCGCCACCCTCTGGCAGTGCATTCATGTCATCCATTGATGGACGATTGCCACCGAAGCCACCTCCACCCATCATACCGCTTGCATTGCCTGTATATTGCTGCTGCACATCATTTACGTATAAATGATATTCCGTATTCAGTGCAAGATCTTTGGAGGAGAAAGTTAAGCTTTGAAATGCTTTTTCTGCAGTATGGTTCAACAGTTCATTCCCATCTGCGTCCGTTAGTTTGATTACACTGCCTGCAAGCTGTGTTGAAGCAAAGGAAAGCTCCATATAAGGCTGATCAGAGCTTGAAGCAACAGCATCATTACGTGTACCAAGTGCAATAACAGTACCACCATTGATCGTAATGTCACCATCAGCATCGATGCCGCCATCAGGGCTGCGTTCATTAGACATCGACACAATTGTTCCGCCGTTAATCGTTAAGTATCCGTTGGAGTCAATCCCGTCTCCTTCAGCACCCAGTCCAGCATTGACATAAAGATAGCCGCCGTTAATAGTTGTAACGGAAATCCCGTCCTCATTTGTGTTAATTCCATCGTTATCTGCTTCGATATAGATGTTTCCGCTATTAATCGCTAGATGCAACTCAGAATCGAGACCTTCATTCGTTGCCGTAATATGAAGCTCACCATTTCCTTTCGCTTCACCAGAAATGTTCATCGACATTTTTGAATAAAACGCTCCATCGTATTTGTGCAGTTTTTTAGTCGTTCCTTCTTTATAAATACGGGCAACATATGCTCCGTTGACGGTATTGACAGAGTCGTCCGCTAAGATTACCTGTGCTCCAGCGTCAGTAAGATCCACGATACCTTTCGTATCCTCTGAGGTGCTGTAAGGCTCGTACACATTATAAAAAATAACTGCCGGCGCAACTGTATTGGTAATATCGACACCATCTAATATAAATGTTACCTTCGCATTCGGATCGGATGCTGCATCCTCACCAAGATCAATCGCCAGTTGGCCAGCAGACAGCTTGCCAGATACGCGATATGTACCAGGCTGAGTAATTGTAACTACAGTGTGGCCTGCTGCTTCTGTTGCGCTATGTTCATCCGCAGTCGTTCCTTCTCCGTAGCTGCTGCCTTTGTCTGCTTCATAATACACAATATCTGCTCCAGTATATACGGCTGCCGTAGGCTCGTTGGAAGCCTCTTGTCCATTAACCGTAACGCTAAAATCAGAGAGCTTGATCGTTGTTTCGGTTGCCGATGCCGCTGAAGTTATGCCAGCAAAACAAGTGCAAGTTAATAAAATAGCAAGGAGTATGGATAATATTCGTTTAGATTTCATTGTCTCACTTCCCTTTTGATTTGATTAATACTAGCTTATCGTTCAATTCTTAAAGAAACATTAAAGCAACTTGAAAGTACGTTGAAAGTGCTGAGGGCGGATCGCGGGCGGCCTTGCGAATATGATTAGTTCAACTTATATAGCTGCAATAAGGCAAGAAGCGGCATGGTTAAATTATTATAAAAACTGGTTAATTCATTAGAAATACATTTTATGGAACTCTCTGTACAATGAGTGATGAAATACAAATGGAAAGAGGGGTTCGTCGAGATGAAAAAGATGTGGCTAGGTGTGATGGTGGTAATGCTTGCTGTTGTATTGGCAGCATGTGGGGGGAACGGACAAAAGGATGGCAATGGAGAAAAGGGTGGTAGCAATGGCAGTGGCGGCAATGGAAATAGCGGCAAAGGCAGTGTAGGCATAGCAATGCCAACCAAATCATCAGAGCGCTGGGTGAATGATGGTGCGAATATGAAAAAGGAATTTGAAGCACTTGGTTATACGGTCGATCTACAATATGCCGAGGATGTCATTGAAAACCAGGTTTCTCAGATCGAGAACATGATTACGAAAGGCGCTAAAGTGCTTGTCGTTGCAGCAATCGACGGAGAATCGCTAACAGATGTACTGCAAAAAGCAGCGGATGAGAACATTTCAGTAATCGCTTATGATCGTCTTATTCGTAATTCTGAGCATGTTAGTTACTATGCAACGTTCGATAACTTCAAGGTCGGTGTGCTGCAAGCGTCTTACTTAGAGGATAAGCTTGGCTTAAAGGATGGTAAAGGGCCATTCAACATTGAATTGTTCGCTGGTTCTCCTGATGACAACAACGCATACTTTTTCTTCGACGGTGCGATGAGCGTGCTACAGCCATATATCGACAGCGGTAAGGTTGTCGTTAAGAGTGGTCAAACATCGATGGAGCAAGTAGCAACACTTCGCTGGGATGGTGCTACAGCTCAAGCGCGTATGGATAATCTTCTAAGTGCCAACTACACAACAGAAGATGTGCATGCGGTATTGTCGCCATATGACGGCATTAGTATCGGTATTATTTCTTCATTAAAAGGTGTTGGCTACGGTACAGCTGATAAGCCTATGCCGATCATTAGCGGACAGGATGCTGAGCTTGCTTCTGTTAAGTCGATTGTCGCTGGAGAGCAAACTTCTACAATCTTCAAAGATACACGTGAGCTTGCAAAAGTAGCAGTAAGTATGGCGGAAGCTGTACTAGAAGGCAAGGAAGCGCAAATTAATGATACAGAAACGTATGATAACGGCGTTAAGGTTATTCCATCGTTCCTACTAGAGCCTGTATCTGTTGATATTGAAAACTATAAAGAAGTATTGATTGATTCCGGATACTACAAAGACAGCGATCTTAATTAATAGAGACGATAGGTTGTTTGATTGAAGGAACTGTCTAGAAATAGACGGCTTGTATGGTTAGCTTAAAGCTCACAATGAGCGAAGGAGCAAATCGATTCTGGAAAACGATAGTGGCTCGCCTTTAGAGGCTGATTCTACCTTATTTATTAGAGGAATCAGCCTTTAAACGCGAGTGGTATTACTCCGTAGCGGCTCTCTTGCTTTAACTAGCTTTCATCAGACAGCTCATGTCTGTTTCACTGGAACAATCGACAAGGAGTGTGAGTACAGTGACTGATTATATATTGGAGATGCGGCACATTACGAAGGAATTTCCCGGTGTAAAGGCACTTGAGAACGTGAATTTGCAGGTTAAGGAAGGTGACATACACGCCTTAATGGGGGAGAACGGAGCGGGTAAGTCTACGCTGATGAAGGTATTGTCAGGTGTGTATGCACATGGCTCCTACGATGGCGACATATTGTTCAAAGGCGAACCGTGCCAGTTTCGTACGATCTCAGATAGTGAAGTTAAGGGGATTGTTATTATCCATCAGGAGCTCGCGTTAATTCCGCAACTATCGATCGCGGAAAATATATTTCTTGGCAATGAGCGGGTAGCAAAAGGACTCATCGATTGGTATAAGACGGAGCTGGATACGAGAGCGTTGCTAACAACAGTAGGCTTGGATGAATCACCGTCAGTACGTGCGGGCTCACTAGGTGTCGGCAAACAGCAATTGGTGGAAATCGCCAAGGCGCTGTCCAAAAAAGTTAAGCTGCTTATCTTAGATGAGCCGACTGCAGCATTGAATGAAGAAGACAGTGAAAACCTACTGCAGCTGCTGCTTTCCTTCAAAAAAGAAGGCATAACCTCAATCATTATTTCCCATAAGCTCAATGAAATTATGAGGGTTGCAGATGCGATTACGATATTACGAGATGGTAAAACGATTGAAACGCTTGATGTGCATCAAGAGCAAATTACAGAGGAACGAATGATTCAAGGGATGGTTGGTCGAGATCTGACACATCGCTATCCGCAGCGTGACCCGAACATCGGAAAAGTTTTCTTTGAAGTGAAGGACTGGACAGTATATCACCCGACCCAAGCAGAACGGATCATCGTCGATCGAGCTAGTCTACATGTGAAAAAAGGTGAGATTGTAGGCATAGCTGGGCTGATGGGAGCAGGCAGAACGGAATTTGCAATGAGCTTGTTCGGGAAAAGCTACGGTCAAAAAATTAGCGGCCAGCTGCTTAAGGATGGGCATACAATTCGGTTGAATACGATTACGGAAGCAATCGAGCATGGCATTGCATACGTAACGGAGGATCGCAAGGAATACGGTTTAATTCTCATTCAAGATATTAAGCGCAACATATCACTTGCTAATTTGAAAAAAATATCGAAGCATTATTTAGTTAATGATCATCAAGAGCTAGTTGAAGCAGAGCGCTTTAGAGAGAAGATGGCGATTAAGACGCCAAGCGTTCATCAGAAGACAGGGAATTTGAGTGGCGGCAATCAACAGAAGGTTGTGCTTAGCAAATGGATATTTACAGATCCTGAGCTGCTTATTCTGGATGAGCCTACGCGCGGGATCGACGTTGGTGCCAAATACGAAATTTATACGATCATTCACGATGTCGCAGCACAAGGCAAAGGTGTGCTAATGATTTCCTCTGAGCTGCCAGAGCTGCTCGGCATGTGCGACCGTATCTATGTGATGAATGAAGGGCGCATAACAGGTGAAGTGAATCGCGACGATGCGTCGCAGGAGCTGCTTATGAAGTACATGACGAAAGGAAGGGGATTAACCGATGCTGGATACGGTTAAGAAGCTATTTTCAAGCAACATAAGACAGTACGGGATGTTTATTGCTTTGGCGCTCATTATGGTATTTTTTCAAATTATTACTGACGGCACTTTACTTAAGCCGCTTAATATTACGAATCTCGTGCTACAAAACAGCTATATTTTAATATTAGCTATCGGGATGCTATTAGTCATTATTACGGGGCATATCGATCTGTCCGTCGGCTCTGTTGCTGCCTTCGTCGGTGCAGTGTCAGCGATTATGATGGTTAATTATAATATTCATTACGGTGTTGCAATTGTGCTCTCGCTGCTTATCGGCGCAGCGGTTGGGGCGTGGCAAGGCTTTTGGGTAGCCTATGTGAGGATACCTTCATTTATCGTTACGCTTGCGGGAATGCTGCTATTCCGCGGCTTGACGATGCTTGTGCTGGATGGTAAATCCGTTGCTCCGTTTCCGGAAGGCTTCCGTGCGATAAGCACAGGGTTTTTGCCTGACTTTGCAAGCGGAAGCACGCATATGCTTACCATTATCGTCGGCGTTGGCCTGTCTCTGCTGTTCGTTGTCATGGAATGGAGAAAGCGCATGATTGACCAGCGCTATCAGCTTGATGTGCTTCCAATGGCAATGTTTATCGCTAAGCAAGTGTTAATTGTTGCGATTATTAATTACTTTGTGATCATTCTTGCCTCATACAAAGGGTTGCCTAATATATTCATATTGTTGTTCGCATTGATCGCCTTTTACACGTTCACGATGCGTAGAACGGTGATGGGCAGACATATTTACGCGCTGGGCGGTAACGAAAAAGCTGCACGCTTATCAGGTGTTAAAACGAAAAAGATGACATTCTGGGTATTCGTTAATATGGGAGTAATGGCAGCTCTTGCAGGTCTAGTGTTTGCTGCTAGATTGAATGCCGCTACACCGAAGGCAGGCGTGAACTTCGAGCTAGACGCGATTGCGGCTGCATTTATCGGAGGCGCATCAGCAACAGGTGGTGTCGGAACGGTTATCGGGGCGATTGTTGGTGGTCTTGTGATGGGTGTAATGAACAATGGGATGTCGCTGGTCGGACTCGGCATAGATTATCAGCAGGGGATTAAAGGACTAGTGCTGCTGCTTGCGGTTGCTTTCGATATTTACAATAAAAACAAATCCTCTTAAATGGTATAATACGATTAATTGCTAGATTACCATTAATTGAAAGAATGCGGAGGATGTTCCATGAAGAAGCTGCTGCTGCTTTACCTCGTTCTCATAATGACGCTGCTTTCTTATCTATATATCGTTCATTTTCGAGAAAACCAGTCAAGCTTTATTGAGCAGGAGGTTGGCCTTCGTGGAGGGCTTGATGAAAAATATGTCATGGTTAACTTTTTAACCGGCATTGATTACTGGAAAAATGTACTTAAAGGGTTCGAGGATGCAGCTGAAGTATTGGGCGTCTCTGTTGAATACCGCGGCTCGACTCAGTACGATACACAGGAAGAGGTTATTGTGCTGGAGCAGGTCATTGCGCGAAAGCCGGCTGGGATTGCAGTAACCGCAATCGATTCTGAAGCGCTGAATGATGCGATTCAGAAGGCAGTAGAAGCGGGGATTCCCGTCGTAATGTTTGATGCGGATGCACCTAACAGTAAAGCATACTCATTTATTGGAACGAATAATTATGAAGCTGGTGTAACCGCGGCAAGAGAGATGGCGGAGCTTGCCGGAGGCAAAGGACAGATCGGTATTATTACTTTGCCGAATCAATTAAACCATCAGCAGCGAACGATAGGCTTTGAGGAAACGATTGAGAGCGAATATCCGAATATGCAGGTCGTTGCGATCGAGGATGGTAAGGGAGATCAGCTGATCTCTGAGCAAAAGGCGCTCGATATGATTCAGACGTATGACGAATTGACAGGTATCTTCGTTACGGAAGCGAACGGCGGGGTAGGTGCTGGCAACGCGCTGCTTGCATCCAGCATGCAAAAAAAGCTGACAATCATTTGCTTTGATACGGATAAAGGAACATTAGATATGATCAAGTCAGGCACGATATCTGCTACGATTGCACAAGGAACGTGGAATATGGGCTATTGGTCGCTTATGCAGCTATTTCATCTTAGAAATGAGCTGGCTGAGCCGCTTTCTGATTGGCGAAACGCTAACGTATCACCCGTTCCGACCTATGTCGATACAGGCGTCACGGTTGTGACAAAGGATAATGTCGATCACTTTTATGCGAAGTAGTGAACACGCTTGCTGGGGCCGAAGTATACGCAATAATAGCGGATGGTGATGAGAATGCTGCGCGAAAGACTGCAACTTAACAATTGGCCAATTCGAAACAAGCTCATCGTACACTTTTTGCTCATTAGTATTCTCCCTTCGTTATGTATTGCGATTCTACTATCTTGGGCGGTTAGCAATGTGCTGGAAAAGCAGGCAAATACACAGACACTGCAGCTCATTGGCAATGTGAACAAATCACTTGATGCCCATGCGGCCAATATACAAAACATCTCCTACTTCATCTCGATGAACCCTGAGATTCAGACCTTTTTGAATGAAGGGCATGTATCGATTACGAAGGATGAGGATCGCTATCGTGTATTTAAGTTTCTGCAAGGCTTTTCGACGCTGTATCCTGAGATTGCCGGCATTATGATCGTGAGCAGTGACGGACAATATTTAAGCAACGAGATGTATGCGCGAGGCGACAGCCAGCTGACTGAAGAATATTGGTACAAGGAAGCGGTAAGTGCGAAAGGAATCTTCAAAATAATCGGGCGTCCTTACAATCGTAATGTAACGACACATGTCAATTATAAGGAAAATGAGCTTGTGTCTGTCGTACGCTCTATCCAAGACCCTTATACGGGACGGAATAAGGGCGTTGTACTCATTGATCTAAAGCTGCGCGTCATCGCCGAGACCGTGCGTGATGTGAAGCTTGGGAAATGGGGCTATCTCGTCGTTATCGATGAAAATGGGGATCCAATTTATACGCCAAGCCAGCAAACATTGCTGGACGGTGAGCTGTATCGAGAGCTAGTAAGCAGCACATCTGGCATTCTATCGCAAGAGGTGAACGGTCAGAAGCTTCAGTTTATATATCAGAAATCGAGCTTTACGAATTGGACGACCGTAGGCATCTTTTCGTTGCAGGATACGCTGCAGGCGATTAAAGATATGAACCTGTATCTGGTACTGTTCGTATTCGTCGTATGCATGCTTGGCATTACCGCCTCGTACTTTTTAGCAAATTCAATCTCGCGTCCGATCTCTCAGTTAGCATCTGTTATGCGGAAGGTAGAAGAGGGCAATATGAGCATACGTATTAACGGTGAGCGCTCAGATGAGATTGGCTTGCTTGGACGCAGCTTCAATACGATGCTCGCGCAGATTAAAAGATTAATCCATCAAGTTGAAAAGGAGCAGCGCAAAAAGCGAGAAGCTGAGCTGCGCAGCCTGCAAGCGCATATTCAGCCTCACTTTTTATACAATACGCTGGATACGATCCAATGGCTTGCGCGTAAAGATGGGGCGAAGGAAGCGACAGAAATGGTCGAGGCGCTATCTAAGCTGTTTCGAATGGGGCTTAGTAAAGGTCAGGAGCTTATTGCACTCGAGGATGAGCTCGATCATATAAGCAGTTATTTGAAAATCCAAAAGACAAGATATAAAGATAAGCTGAATTACACCATTGACGTTGAGGATGAAGCAAGAGGACTTACGGTGCTTAAGTTGATTCTTCAACCAATTGTTGAAAATGCGATCTACCATGGGATCAAGGAGCGTCGTGGTCCAGGGCAGCTTCAGATAAAAGTTAGTATATTCGATGGAACGTTGATGTTCCATATCGAGGACGATGGTGCAGGCATGACCGAGGAGCGGTTGCATGACTTGCAGCAGGCACTGGTTACGACGACGTCTGATCAGGAGCTGATGCATAGCGCAGAGCTAACGCTGAACGGCAATCGATCGGGCTACGGACTGCGCAATGTTCAGGAAAGAATTCAGTTAAGCTTCAGCAACCATTACGGCATTTCAGTAGAGAGTAAGCTAGGCAGCGGTACCGTTGTGACGATTCGTCACCCTATTGTGAAGGCACAGGGGAGGGAGAACAATGAACGGAGCGTGGAGCATCATTATCGCAGATGATGAAGCGATTATTCGGGAAGGAATACGAGGAGCCATTGCGTGGGAGCAGTTAGGCTTAACGGTTGTCGGTGAAGCTGAGGATGGAGAAGAAGCGTTGGAGCTTGCATTGGCACATCAAGTCGATATTATGCTGGTTGACCTCAGCATGCCAATCATGAATGGACTTACGTTAATTCGGCATATTCATGAGCAGCTTCCTGCCTGCAAGATCATTATTATTACAGGGCATGATGAATTTTCCTATGCACAGGAAGCGATTAAACTCGAGGTAACGGATTATATTCTAAAGCCTGTTAATCCAGAGCATCTGACCGAGGTGCTGGGATCGGTTATCGCTAAGCTGGAGAATGATCATACACAGCATAATATAATGCAGACTGCCTCCAAGCAGATCGAGAAGCATATTGATCTGCTGAGAGACAGGTTTTGCCTGGACTGGATGCGCGGCGAATTAAGCTTGGATGAAATTCGTGAGCAGCTGCTTTTTCTTCATCTGCCGCAGCATGAGATTGCAGCGGTATGTTTGCTGCGCTGGCCTGAGCTGACCAGTGGAGAGACGCTGTATTCACAGCGAGATCGTCAGCTGCTGCTGTTTGCGATCGAGAACATTGTACTTGAATGCTTAGGAGATAAGGACTGTATTCATTTTCGTGATTATGATGAATATCTTGTGTTTTTACTGCAGCAGCACCCTTCGGAAGCATTGCTTGATCGCATCGTTAGATCGGTACATGATTATTTGAACATTCAGCTGCTGATCTGCTGCGAGCCGAACAAGCAGGGGATGGAGGAACTTCATTCTGTGTATCAGCTGGCAAAAAGCAATATCAATCGAGACTGGAAGCTTCCACCGCTCGTTAAGCAGGCCAAGGAATGGGTTCAAGCGCATTATATGGATCAGGAGCTATCGCTTGAGAAAGCTGCCAAATCATTGAATGTAACGCCGGTGTACTTGAGTCGCTTGTTCAAGCAAGAGACAGGACGCTCCTTTATTCATTATTTAACGACGGTACGGATGAAGCGAGCCATTGATCTATTGCATGGAAGTGATATGCCAATTCATGAAATCGCTCAGCAGATCGGGTATGATACGCAGCATTACTTTAGCACCGCCTTCAAAAAAACGATAGGCTTATCGCCGAATCAATATCGTAAAAGCAAGGTAGATTAGCTTTTGCATCATAATAGAAAAAAGATACCTCATCATGTCGAGTTAAAGTGGACCCCTAGTCAAGGACAAACTAAAAAAAGAGATTACGCAACTAAGAGATGGTTTCTGTATTGAACAGGAGCCATCTTATTTAGATTCCATTGGTAACGATAATTGTTGTAGT
>Ga0160467_100077_pt1 | contig 147457 bp, 148 predicted proteins | sample HID1972I_E11MG_FD_108221 | JGI IMG/M metagenome (GOLD analysis project Ga0160467, IMG submission 108221) | Enriched pill bug-associated microbial communities from UW Madison campus, WI, USA - HID1972I_E11 MG | ecosystem: Host-associated > Arthropoda: Insects > Digestive system > Unclassified ... | reverse complement strand
GATGGTAAAGCTGCCGATAAGAAGAGAAAGAGCCTTCCCGAGAGTGGTGAAGGAAAGGCCGTATAAATATGCCAAAGCCCGGAACAAAAAAGCCAGTCAGTTGCTTAACTGACTGGCATTACTACCTGGATGCGAGATCTTTATGAAAACGACTACCAACAATAGCGTCGTTATAGACAGCATTATGCCCGTTCGGGGCAATATGACGGAAAGCGAGTGGCAAGCCGCCATTAAATTCGACAGTACCGATACCGGTTGGGTGATTATGAGTATTGGTATGGCCATCGGTGCCGGAATTGTTTTTTTGCCGGTTCAGGTTGGATTAATGGGGTTGTGGGTATTTCTGCTCTCTTCTCTAATTGGTTATCCGGCGATGTATTTATTTCAGCGATTATTTATCAATACCCTTGCTGAATCGCCAGAATGCAAAGACTATCCAAGTGTGATCAGTGGTTATCTGGGTAAAAACTGGGGCATTCTGTTAGGGGCGCTCTATTTTGTGATGCTGGTTATCTGGATGTTTGTGTATGCCACCGCCATCACTAATGACAGCGCCTCGTATTTGCATACTTTTGGCGTAACCGACGGTTTACTCTCTGATAATCCTTTCTACGGGCTAATACTTATCTGTGTCCTGGTGGCGATTTCATCCCGTGGTGAGCAGCTGTTGTTTAAAGTGTCGAGCCTGATGGTGCTGACCAAGCTGTTGGTCGTCGCCGCACTGGGGATATCGATGATAGGTCTCTGGCATCTCTACAACGCCGGATCACTGCCACCGATGGGGCTGTTGATTAAAAACGCCATTATTACCTTACCTTTTACACTGACTTCGATTCTGTTTATTCAGACGCTCAGCCCGATGGTGATTTCCTACCGTTCCCGTGAAAAATCACGCGAAGTGGCGCGTTATAAAGCGTTGCGAGCGATGAATATTGCGTTTGGTATTCTGTTCGTCACGGTCTTTTTCTACGCTGTATCATTTACCCTCGCAATGGGACACGAGGAGGCGGTAAAAGCGTATGAGCAGAATATTTCTGCGCTGGCAATTGCGGCACAGTTTATTAGTGGTGAGGGGGCCGGTTGGGTAAAAATCGTCAGCGTTATTCTCAATATTTTCGCTGTGATGACCGCGTTCTTTGGCGTCTATCTGGGTTTTCGTGAAGCGACCCAGGGGATAGTTATGAACCTGCTGCGCCGTAAATATCCGGCTGAGCGCATCAATGAAAAATACGTGCAGGGGGGAATTATGGTGTTTGCCATCTTACTTTCCTGGAGCGCAATTGTACTGAATGCGCCGGTACTCAGTTTTACCTCTATCTGTAGTCCCATTTTCGGCATGGTTGGCTGTCTTATTCCTGCCTGGCTGGTCTATAAAGTGCCTGCACTGCATAAATATAAAGGGCTGGCGCTGAAGGTCATTATCATCACCGGTTTACTGTTGTGTGTATCGCCATTTCTCGCCTTCTCCTGAGACGAGTCTGTGTATTTCCTGAGGAAGAGTGAAGGTTGAAAATATGTTGAACCCTGAATGTTCTGCGTTATGGGAAAAGTTTATCCACGCTGTGCGTGCGGAAGTGAAGCCAGCACTGGGATGCACCGAGCCGGTATCGCTGGCGCTGGCGGGGGCCGTCGCGGCGGCTCAACTGGAAGGCGAGGTTGAACGCATTGAAGCCTGGGTTTCCCCAAACCTGATGAAAAATGGCATGGGCGTTACCGTACCGGGAACGGGCATGGTCGGGTTGCCGATTGCGGTGGCACTGGGCGCCATTGGTGGCGATCCGCAGGCCGGGCTGGAGGTGCTGAAACAGACCGGGCAGGCTGATATTGTGCGGGCAAAGCGATTGCTGGAGGCGGGCAGCGTCTGTCTCCACGTGCAGGAACCCTGCGACGATTTACTCTATGCGAAGGCTAAAGTTTGGCGCGAGGATCGCTGGGCCAGCGCCACCATTGCCGGTGGACATACCCGTATTGTCGCGGTCGAAAAGCAGGGTGAAACGCTCTTTTCTTCTCAGTCTGTTGCCGGCAAACAAACCGAAGACGAGCCACTGGACATGATGTCCCGGACTTCGCTGGCTGAGATCCTCCATTTTATTGAGCATGTTCCGCTGGGGGAGATTCGTTTCATCCTTGATGCGGCGACACTCAACGGCGCGCTTTCTCAGGAAGGTTTGCAGGGACAATGGGGATTACACATCGGCGCGACGCTGGAGAAACAGCGCCAATGCGGGTTGATGGGATACGACCTGGCGTCAGAGATTGTGATCAGAACGGCTGCCGCATCGGACGCCAGGATGGGAGGCGCATCGATTCCGGCGATGAGCAACTCTGGCTCAGGGAATCAGGGGATCGCCGCCACCTTGCCGGTGATGGTGGTGGCCGAACATATTCTTGCCGACGACGAATGCCTGGCGAGGGCGCTGATGCTCTCTCATCTCATCGCCATATACATTCATGCCCAGCTTCCGCGTTTGTCCGCGCTCTGTGCTGCTACCACGGCATCGATGGGGGCGGCAGCGGGAATGAGCTGGCTGCTGGACGGGCGCTATGCCACGCTGGCGAAGGCCATCAGCAGTATGATTGGTGATGTTAGCGGGATAATCTGCGATGGCGCATCAAACAGTTGCGCAATGAAAGTCTCCACCAGCGCATCATCGGCGTGGAAGGCGGTGCTGATGGCACTGGATGACACCGCGGTCACCGGCAACGAGGGGATTGTGACGCATGATGTGGAGGACTCGATAGCCAATCTCTGCGCGCTGGCCTGTCAGGCGATGCAGCACACCGACCAGCAGGTCATCGACATTATGTCGCATAAAGCCACTCCGCGGGCAGGGGGGCAGTAACGTCTTTTGGTACTGAAATGAAGCCAGGCTCGCCTTATGCGCTAGCCTGGCTTTAGCTTTTACACCGGTAAATCTATCAGCAAAGCGCGCAGAGGCGTATCGGCGACCAGTGTAATGTTAGCCTCGTCACGAATAAATGCGCCATCGCCGCAGGTTAATCCTTCGCGCTCTTCCTGCGGTGTCACCGCATGAACGGTGCCGTGAATAGATTGCAGATACGCGCGCGGACCATGCAGCTGGAAGCTCAGCTGTTCGCCTTTATTCAGCTGAATGTGGTGAACCCACACTTGCTGACGAAGCTGCACGCTATTCTGACTGCCGTCGGGTGAGGCGATAAGCTGCTGCGCGGTGTCGGTGAGTTCGCGCTTTTGTACCGACGGATTTTCCCGCTGCGGGCAGGCGTCGAGCCAGAGCTGCATTCGCGTCAGCGACTTCTCTTTACTGAGGTTGTGCTCGCTGTAGCTGGTGCCCGGCTGCGTGGCAATCAGCAGCGCTTCGCCCGCTTTAGCCTGAACGTGATTCCCTTCGCTGTCACGATATTCGGCTTCCCCTTCCAGAATAATATTCAGGATATCGACCTTCGGATACGTGCGCGGCTGGAACGACGCGCCTGGCCCGAGTACTTCCTGATTCAGCACGCGCAGGGAAGCATACCCCAGCAGTTTCGGGTCGAAGTAGTGTCCGAAGGAGAAGGTGTATCGCGCCTGCAGCCAGCCGAAATCGGCTTGTCCGCACTGTTTGGCTGTTCGGGTAGTAATCATATTCTTGACCTCTCTTTACACTAAACAATGGTAAAGCTATGGACGCTGCATTGTTAGCCAGATATTCTGCCGGGTATGTTCAAATTTCCTGAATGAGAACGCCATGGCTAAAGAGAGAGCATTGACGCTGGAAGCGTTAAGAGTAATGGACGCTATTGACCGGCGTGGCAGCTTTGCCGCCGCCGCCGATGAGCTAGGGCGCGTCCCGTCTGCATTGAGCTACACCATGCAGAAGCTGGAAGAAGAGCTCGACGTGGTGCTGTTTGACCGCTCAGGTCATCGCACAAAATTCACCAACGTTGGCCGAATGCTGCTGGAGCGCGGCCGTGTGCTGCTGGAAGCTGCTGATAAACTGACCACAGACGCCGAAGCGCTGGCGCGTGGCTGGGAAACGCATCTGACACTGGTCGCTGAAGCGCTGGTGCCGACCCCGGAGCTGTTCCCGCTGATTGAAAAGCTGGGGCTAAAAGCCAACACTCAGTTGTCGATCATCACCGAAGTATTGGCTGGCGCCTGGGAACGTCTGGAGCAGGGCCGGGCGGATATCGTTATCGCGCCGGATATGCATTTTCGTTCGTCGTCCGAGATAAACTCCCGCAAGCTGTATTCGATCCTGAACGTGTACGTTGCCGCACCGGATCACCCGATTCATCAGGAGCCGGAGCCTTTATCCGAAGTGACGCGCGTGAAATATCGCGGCGTGGCGGTGGCGGATACTGCCCGTGAACGCCCGGTGCTCACCGTACAGCTGCTGGACAAGCAGCCGCGTTTGACGGTCAGCACTATCGAAGATAAGCGTCAGGCGTTGTTAGCGGGGCTTGGCGTGGCGACAATGCCGTATCCGCTGGTCGAGCAGGATATTGCCGAAGGAAGGTTGCGGGTGGTGAGCCCGGAATACACGAATGAAGTCGATATTATTATGGCGTGGCGACGTGACAGCATGGGTGAAGCAAAGGCCTGGTGTCTGCGTGAAATTCCAAAGCTGTTTGCTAAAAAGTAACGTTTACTAATGACAAAACGATGAAAGGCCCGGCGGCATAAACTTGCCGGGCCTTTCGACTCAAACGCAGGCCCGGTATGTGTCGCGGCACCAGGCGTTTATTGCTTTACGGGATCCGTTTAGGATCAGGTCCGAAACGGTTTTCACCCGGCGTGCCGTTCTGGCAGTTAAAGACCAGGATCACCACCCAACCAATGATTGGGATCAGTAACAGCAACAGCCACCACGCTGAACGATCGGTATCATGCAGACGACGGAACTGCACTGCCCATGTCGGGATCAGTACCAGCAGACCATAAATGCTCGCCAGTACGCCTTCACCGCTGACGCGTTCCAGACCGAGTATTTTATCGATAATACTCAGCACCCCGGCCAGGACGAAACTCACCAGCACGAACATCCAATATTCTTTCCGGCGCGCCCGGCCACCAAACCCGATGTAATTCTTGAGTACTTTTAGATACCAGTCCATTTTCCTTGCCTCTGTAATCAGTCAATCACTTGTTTTCTAAGGGATCGAGGTAAGGATAGATGCAAACTATGAATTAAAAAAGGACATCCATTGATGTCCTTAATAATTAGCGGAAACGCACGTCGCGACCGTGAGGCTCATCAAGATCCTGCCACGGACCAATAGAGATGATCCCCGTCGGGTTAATGGTTTTATGGCTGCGATAATAGTGATTGCGAATGTGGTCGACGTTCACCGTCTCCGCCACGCCTGGCAGCTGATAGATATCGCGCAGGAAACCATACAGATTCAGGTAATCGCTGATGCGGTGCTTATCGCATTTGAAATGGGTGACATACACGGGATCGAAACGCACCAGCGTGGTCCACAGGCGAATATCCGCCTCGGTTAACTGGTTGCCGGTCAGATAACGGTGCTGGCCGAGGATTTGCTCTACGCGAGCCAGCGCTTCGAAGACTTTCGTCACCGCTTCGTCGTAGGCATCCTGGCTGGTGGCAAACCCGGCTTTGTAGACACCATTGTTGATGCTGTCGTAAATCCAGTCGTTCAGCTCGTCAATCTGTGGACGCAGCGCTACAGGATAATAATCACCAGCACGTGCACCGAGACCGTCAAACGCGGTGTTCAGCATACGGATGATTTCCGCGGATTCGTTACTGACGATAGTGTGGTTCTTTTTGTCCCACAGCACCGGCACCGTGACGCGCCCGGTATATTGCGGGTCGGCATGTAGATACAGCTGATAGAGAAATTCGTTCTGATACAGCGTGTCGCCGGTCGCGCCGGGGAAGCTGTCGTCAAAGGTCCAGCCGTTTTCGTACATCAGCGGGTTTACGACCGACACATCAATAAACGATTCCAGGCCTTTTAACGCGCGCATGATCAGCGTGCGGTGCGCCCACGGACAAGCGAGGGAAACGTATAAATGGTAGCGGTCTTTTTCAGCCGCAAAACCGCCTTCTCCGGAGGGGCCTGGCGTGCCGTCGGCGGTCAGCCAGTTACGATACGCCGAAACAGAACGTTTGAATCGTCCCCCGGTAGATTTGGTGTCATACCAGGTGTCATGCCAGACGCCGTCAATCAGTTGTCCCATGGTTCTCTCTCCTTCAAAATGACAAAAGCGAGGGATTTCCCTCGCTTTACGCTTCAGTCAGTATAGCGGGCTTACCACTTTTTGTTCAGCACGCGGTCAATACTGAACGCGCCCGGACCGGTGACAGCCAGCAGTAAGAAACCGCCAGCGATGGTCAGGTTTTTCATGAACATCAGTGAGTTAACACCTTCAGCAAAGTTGCTGTGGAAGATAAACGCGGTCAGCAGAGTAAAACCTGCGGTGAACAGTGCGGTGGTGCGTGTCAGGAGGCCGAACAGAATCGCCAGACCGCCGCCGAATTCGAGCAGAATAGTCAGTGGCAGCAGCGCACCTGGAACGCCCATCGCTTCCATGTACTGCTGAGTGCCCGCATAACCGGTGATTTTGCCCCAGCCTGCAGTGATAAACAGGATTGGCATCAAGATACGAGCGACCAGAACACCAACATCTTCTAATTTTTTCATTTTACTCTCCATCAAACCACGCAGGCGGCTTTATTCATTTATTGTGCAAATTCGCGGGGATACCGCGGGGTTGCTGTCGATGGAAAGGAGTGTAATCGTGCCGGTAGGGGATTGTTAGCAAGGAAAACTGTCGATCTTCTTCAAAGATATTGAGTATTAATTTGGGGAAGGGAAACGGGCAAGATTGCCCGGCGGACAGGGAGTCGCCGGGCAGAGTGCTGTCAGTGGCGTAACTGCTGCTGGCGCATCGTACTTTTCACCAGCCGCCATGCGCTCCAGACGCCGAAACCGCGACGGCCCCAGCGCACCAGGAAGCGCGGATGGCGTACTGACCAGATGGCCATGACGCTACTGCCGACCAGCGCCCAGGCGCGCAGGCTCAGCAGCGTGTTCCATCCGCGATCGTAGACATCCGTGGCTTCTATCCAGTCACGACGGCTGGCGGACAGGTCCAGCCGTTGCTGTTGGATTTTGCTCAGCAGATACGCTTTGCGTTTCTGCAGTTCCACTTTGCTACTCACGTTCGTCATCCTCAAGCAGCGCCCGATCGTTCGCCAGTTCGTTGCGGGTATGGCGCAGCAGCGTTGATCGCCGCGCTTTTCGCAGCGTCCAGATGCCGCCGATAAGTGCCAACAGGAGCAGGACGGCGGTGGTCGCAATCATGGCGTTCAGCCGGTATTGCGGATCGATGGCCCAGATAATCAGCACCATCAAACTCATCAGGCCAAACGCTGCGAATAGCATAGTCAGGCCGAGCATCAGCAGCATCTGGAAAAGGTTCGCTTTCTCCTCTTCCAGCTCAACGACTGCCAGTCGCAGGCGGGTTTCCACCATGTCGACCATGATAGTGACAATGCGCTGGCCGATGCCGAAAACGCTTTTTCCCGGCCCGTTTGAGTGATGTGAGTCAGCCATAATTAACGACGCGACAGCAGCACACCCAGCACCAGCCCAACGGCCGCGCCGATACCCACGCCGGTCCATGGGTTATCACGTACGTATTCGTCAGCGCGTGCAGCAGCTTCACGGGTTTGTTTGGCAATGGCATCGCTGGTTTCACCCAGACGGTAGCGGCTGTCTTTCAGCGCGCGTTCTGCTTTGCTGCGCAGTTTGCCGAGTTCTTCTTTCGATTTGTCTGAGGAGGAGTTCAGCACCTCTTCCAGGGTATCCGCCAGGGATTTCAGTTCGTCACGCAGATGTTCTGAGGTGGTATCTTTCGCCATGATCTTGTTCTCCAGTGTACTTTGTTAAACTTCCATTGAATCAATAGTCACGAGACTCCAGCGCTTTCAGTTGTTGCTGCGCTTCAGTGAGCTTGTGCTCACGCTTACTGATTTTGTCCGCATCGCCCTTGGTTTTGGCTTCATCAAGGTCGTGGCGACGCTCGGTGATTTCTTCTTTCTGTTCAGCAATTTTCTTTTGGTGATCGGCCCGAAGTTTGCTGTCGCTGCAGTTGCCTTTGACTTCCCGCAGCGCTTTGTTCAGACCGTCAATGCGGCTTTGGTTGTGGTGTTTTTCGGCGTAGTGGATTTCTCGCTGAATGTCCTGTTCCTTTTCCTGACACGGCGTTGAGGCAAACGCGCCAGCGCTCATTGTCACCAGGCCCAAAGCCAGAAAAATGCGGTATTTCATAGGTGAAACCTTCCCTTGTGTTGTGGGCTCGTTATGACATTGCCCCACCCAATCGACGAGATGATGCGGGTGACTTCCGCTTACTCAATGATAGTAAGTAAACGCGAAATCACCAAAGCCTGTGAAAAGATTCAGAATCCTGGAAGGGTTTAGCCAAACCGGTGCGGAGTGTCGCGAAGGCGGGAGAGCCACTGTGGGGCCAACGAGTCTTCATCATCAAGCTGAGCGATGATGTAACCGTGGGGCAGGGTTCTGTCCAGCACCACTTTGGCGGCGGCACTCTGGTCACTGGATTCAAACTTAATCACTAAAGCATCATTTTGCGGGGTGATGCTCTTAAAGCGGATGCCGTTAGCATCCAGATGATGCCAGACGGAGAAGCCGTCAGGCATGCTGATGTTGGCGCTGACCGGACGAATGGCCAGCGACGACTCGCGTTGTTGAACCGCTGCCCAGAACCAAAGCAGGGCGCAGAGCATAAGCAATGCGCCGAGACTGATACTGAACCGGCGAAGGGTAACGTTGCGCAATCCCATGCCTAGCTCCGGTTACCGTATTTTTTCTTCACCAGTACGATAAGCGACCCGACCAGACCAATCACCAGCAGCACGACCGGCAGCAGCATCAGGCAGGACATCAGCGCATCTTCGTATTTCAGGAACACCGGGGTTTTCCCCAGCAGATAACCGAGCGACGTCAGGATAAGCACCCACAGCAGGCCGCTCATCCAGTTGAAGAACTGGAAACGGGTGCTGCTAAGACCGGACAGACCGGCGATAGTTGGCAGCAGCGTGCGCACAAAGGCGATAAAGCGTCCGACCAGCAGGGCGGATAAACCGTGCTTATGGAACAGGTGATGTGCGCGCTGGTGATAATGGGCGGGCAGGTGCGAAAGCCAGTTCTGCACAATGCGCGTATTCCCGAGCCAGCGGCCCTGAATGTAGCTCAGCCAGCAGCCGAGGCTGGCGGCGGTGGTCAGCAGCAGCAGCGTTAGCGGGAAGCCCATCGCACCTTTGGCAATCAGCACGCCGACCAGCACCAGCAGGCTGTCGCCCGGTAAAAAGGCGGCAGGTAATAATCCGTTCTCTAAGAACAGGATCATAAACAACACGAAGTAGAGCATGCCTATCATGGAGGGGTTGGCGAGGGTTTCGAAATCCTGGCTCCACAAGGCATTGAGTAATTGGGTTAACAGTTCCATTCACGATTCCTGGTACATCGATTAATGTCACGCCTGAACGCGTTTTTCTGCCGGACGTCAGTTGTTATTGATTGATTATGGACGCTGGCAACACGCTCTGAACTTATCCATGTTTTACGCGAATCAGGAACGCCTGACTCGCCAACGACAAAATGCATCTAAGTGTAACAAAGGCTCTGGTTTAACGTCACAGAAATTGCAGTTTGTTGCGATTGATTTTGCTGTCTGAAGAGGGGAGTGGCGAGGGATTTTACACAGGCTGACACTATAGTGGGTTTACTTACCCCCCGATGAGATATCGGGGGTGGGGAAAATCTTATTTTGCGCCGTTGGCGGCGGTATCGAGGTGAACCACCGGATTATCTGCAAAAAGGTAACGGTCGGCGTTGAATTCGAAATCATCGCTGGTTTCGTTAAACAGCATCAGTTTGGTGTTTTCCAGATGCTGCCACATCGCCAGTTTTGCAGCGTGTGGGTCTTTGCGGATCAGCGCTTTCAGAATTTGGTCATGATCGTCACACCAGTTGTCCACCGTGCGCAGATCGATATGGTCGTGGAGTTTTTTCCAGTACGGGTTGTGCACGCGCTGAGTCCACATTTTTTCGACAATCGCTGCCAGTGCGGTGTTTTGCGTCGCCAGGGCAACCTGGACGTGGAACTGGAGATCCCATTCGGAGTCGCGGAAGCACTTCTCTTTGCGCGCATTTTCCTGGATTTCCATCAGCTTCATGATGTCCTGCTTCGTCACCTGCGTGGCGGCGAACTCAGCAATATTACTTTCGATAAGCTGGCGGGCCTGAAGCAGCTCGAACGGGCCATAGTTGGCAAACTCAAGGGATTCGTCCGGGGCGTGGTAATGCTTCGCGGTGCTGGAAATGACATGAATACCGGAGCCTTTGCGGACTTCAACGTAGCCTTCGACTTCCAGCATAATAATGGCTTCACGAACCACCGTGCGGCTGACGTTCTTCTCGTCGGCAATAAAACGCTCCGCAGGCAGTTTGTCGCCCACAAGATAAACGCCTTGCTCGATGCGATTTTTCAGATCAGCGGCAAGCTGTTGATATAAACGGCGTGATTCCGTGATTTCCATATTCGCTCCAGGCAGGGTACGGCATGAGGATTTGTTATACCACTTTTACGGAAAACTCACCACCTTCTTAACGGCAAAAAGCCGCCCGAAAGGCGGCTTTAAAGCAGGTATAGCAAGGGTTAGCTCTGCGTCGCTGTCCCGCCAACTGCATGAGTGGTTTCGACTGCCGGTTTGTTCTGCAGCACGGTCCAGATAACAACGGCACCAATCAGATCGAACACCGCCAGTACCGCGAACAGTGGGCTGAAGCCCAGAGTATCGGCCAGCGCACCGACAACCAGCGCAAACAGTGTACTTGCTGTCCATGCCGCCATGCCGGTCAGGCCGTTCGCCGTAGCCACTTCGTTACGACCAAAGACGTCGGAAGAAAGGGTAATCAGCGCACCGGACAGTGACTGGTGAGCAAAGCCACCGACGCACAGCAGGGCAATCGCAACGTACGGGCTGGTGAACAGGCCAATCAGGCCAGGACCAATCATCAGGACTGCACCCATGGTGACGACCAGCTTACGGGAAACAATCAGGTTCACGCCGAACTTACGCTGGAACAGCGGTGGCAGATAGCCGCCGACGATGCAACCGAGGTCAGCAAACAGCATTGGCATCCACGCAAACATCGCAATGTGTTTCAGGTCAAAGCCATAGACTTTAAACATGAACAGCGGGATCCAGGCGTTGAAAGTACCCCAGGCGGGTTCTGCCAGGAAACGTGGCAGCGCGATACCCCAGAACTGACGGTTACGGATAATCTGCCAGGCCGACATTTTTTTGCCGTTATCGGTCTGATGCTGGGCTTCCTGACCCCCGATGATGTACTCACGTTCTTCTTCGGTCAGTTTTTTCTGGTCACGCGGGTGTTTGTAGAAAATCAGCCAGGCCATTGCCCATGCGAAGCTCAGGACACCGGAGATAATGAACGCCATCTGCCAGCTGTGCATGACGATAGCCCACACCACCAACGGCGGCGCAATCATCCCGCCAATGGAGGAACCGACGTTGAAGTAGCCGACGGCAACGGAACGTTCTTTCGCCGGGAACCACTCGGAGCTGGCTTTCAGACCGGCCGGGATCATTGCCGCTTCTGCTGCACCGACAGCACCACGCGCTACGGCCAGACCGCCCCAGCTGCCTGCCAGCGCAGTCGCGCCGCAGAAACATGCCCACAGAACGGCGAACATCGCGTAGCCAACCTTAGTACCTAGCAGGTCGAGCACGTAGCCTGCAACCGGCTGCATAATGGTATAAGCAGCGGAATAGGCGGCGATGATGTAAGAGTATTGCTGGGTGGAAATATGCAGTTCCTGCATAAAGGTCGGCGCAGCGGCCGCCACGGTGTTACGAGTGAGGTAACCGAGCACGGTGCCCAACGTCACCAGTGCAATCATGTACCAACGTAACCCTTTAATCTTACGCATGTAAAACCTCGTCATTTTGTTTTATCCGCGCGCTGCGCGGTCATCTTCCTGGGTAGAGGAGGATGTTTAAGTAACGGGGGGCGTAACAGATTTCCTGTAACGGCCCGAACCTTGCCATTAATAATTCTGCGAATTCGGTATCCGTACCGGTCAATTCCGATGACTGAATCATCGGTAATGCATTCCTTCGGCTTATAGGTTGCGACGGGGCAAACGATAACTTGTCATACAACTTTAAAAGGTGAGAACCGTCACAAATGCTGGAATAACAGTGGGGTCTTTATTTGCGCTGCGCAGAGCCAGTACTGGCGCGGTCTGGCGAAGGGTTTACTTCTTTTTGGGTACTTTTTTTGTCGGCTTTTATTGATCTGACTCACGAAAAAATCTTCAGGGACTGGAAATTGGTGTGATAACTTTGCAGCATTGCAGTTAAGCATCTGACGCACTCTTTTAGAGGAAGACGATAATGACTCCGTTTATGACCGAAGATTTCCTGCTCGACACCGAATTTGCCCGCCGTCTGTACCATGACTACGCCAAAGACCAGCCGATTTTCGACTACCACTGCCACCTTCCGCCGCAGCAGGTTGCCGAAAATTACCGTTTCAAAAATCTGTATGACATCTGGCTGAAAGGCGATCACTACAAATGGCGCGCAATGCGTACCAACGGCGTGGCTGAACGTCTGTGTACCGGCGATGCCTCTGACCGTGAAAAATTTGATGCGTGGGCCGCCACCGTGCCGCACACCATTGGTAACCCGCTGTATCACTGGACACATCTCGAACTGCGTCGTCCGTTCGGCATTACTGGCAAACTGCTGTCGCCAAACACCGCCGACGAGATCTGGAACCAGTGCAACGATCTGCTGGCGCAGGATCAGTTCTCTGCTCGTGGGATCATGAAACAGATGAATGTGAAGATGGTCGGCACCACCGACGATCCGATTGATTCGCTGGAACATCACGCTACCGTGGCGAAAGACACCTCCTTTGACGTGAAAGTGCTGCCGAGCTGGCGCCCGGATAAAGCCTTCAATATCGAACAGGCGACCTTCAACGATTACATGGCGAAGCTGGGTGAAGTGTCTGACACTGACATCCGTCGCTTCAGCGATCTGCAAACGGCGCTGAGCCGTCGTCTGGATCATTTTGCCGCTCACGGCTGTAAAGTGTCGGATCACGCGCTGGACGTCGTGCTGTTTGCTGATGCCACCGACGCTGAACTCGACGCTATTCTGGCGCGTCGTCTGTCCGGTGAAACGCTGAGCGAGCATGAAGTCGCGCAGTTCAAAACCGCGGTACTGGTCTGGCTGGGTGGCGAATATGCGCGTCGCAGCTGGGTGCAGCAGTACCATATCGGTGCGCTGCGCAATAACAACCAGCGTCAGTTCAAACTGCTGGGCGCGGATGTGGGCTTCGACTCCATCAACGACCGTCCGCTGGCGGAAGAACTGTCAAAATTGCTGAGCAAGCAGAACGAAGAAAACCTGCTGCCAAAAACCATTCTGTACTGCCTGAACCCGCGCGATAACGAAGTGCTCGGCACCATGATCGGCAACTTCCAGGGCGAAGGGATGCCGGGCAAAATGCAGTTCGGTTCCGGCTGGTGGTTCAACGATCAGAAAGACGGCATGGAACGTCAAATGACCCAACTGGCACAGCTCGGCCTGCTGAGCCGCTTTGTCGGCATGCTGACCGACAGCCGCAGCTTCCTGTCTTATACCCGCCACGAATACTTCCGTCGCATCCTGTGCCAGATGATTGGCCGTTGGGTGGCTGCGGGTGAAGCGCCGGCGGATATTCAGCTGCTGGGCGAGATGGTGAGAAATATCTGCTTTAACAATGCGCGTGATTACTTCGCCATTGAACTGAACTAATGCCCGAGGTTGGTTGATATGCAATACATCAAAATCCATTCGCTGGACAATGTGGTCGTCGCGCTGACTGATATCGCCGCGGGGCAGGACGTCACCGTGGAAGGTCAGACGGTACGCCTGCAGTCCGACGTCGTGCGCGGGCATAAGTTTGCTCTGTTCGCGATTGCGAAGGGTGAAAACGTCGTCAAATATGGATTGCCGATTGGTCATGCGCTGACGGACATTGCGCCAGGGGAACACATTCATTCCCACAACACGCGCACCAATCTCAGTGATCTGGACGAGTACAGCTATCAACCAGACCTCCAGGCGGAACTGAGCCAGGCAGGCGATCGTGACGTGCAGCTTTATCGTCGTGCAAACGGTGAAGTTGGCGTGCGTAACGAGCTGTGGATCCTGCCGACCGTGGGCTGCGTCAATGGGATCGCGCGTCAAATTCAGAATCGTTTTCTGAAAGAGACTAACGATGCCGAAGGCACCGACGGCGTGTTCCTGTTCAGCCACACCTACGGCTGTTCGCAGCTGGGGGACGATCACATCAATACCCGCACCATGCTGCAAAACATGGTGCGTCATCCGAATGCCGGGGCGGTGCTGGTGATTGGGCTCGGTTGTGAGAACAACCAGGTCGATGCGTTCCGTGAAACGCTGGGTGAATTTGACGCCGATCGCGTGCACTTCATGATCTGCCAGAAGCAGGACGACGAAGTGGAAGCGGGCCTTGAAGAACTGCATCAGCTTTACGACGTCATGCGTCACGACAAACGTGAACCGGGCAAACTCAGCGAGCTGAAGTTTGGACTGGAATGCGGCGGTTCCGATGGCCTTTCCGGCATCACCGCCAACCCGATGCTGGGGCGTTTCTCTGATTATGTGATTGGCAACGGCGGTACCACCGTTCTGACCGAAGTGCCGGAAATGTTCGGCGCCGAACAGATCCTGATGAGCCACTGCCGCGACGAGGCCACGTTTGAAAAGACCGTCACCATGGTCAACGATTTCAAACAGTACTTCATCGCGCACAACCAGCCTATTTACGAAAACCCATCGCCGGGCAACAAAGCGGGCGGGATAACTACGCTGGAAGAGAAATCGTTGGGCTGCACGCAGAAAGCGGGCTCCAGCCAGGTGGTTGACGTACTGCGCTACGGCGAGCGCCTGAAAACCCACGGTCTTAACCTGCTGAGCGCTCCGGGTAACGATGCGGTCGCGACCAGCGCATTAGCCGGGGCAGGCTGCCACATGGTGCTGTTCAGTACCGGGCGCGGCACGCCGTACGGTGGCTTTGTGCCGACGGTGAAAATCGCCACCAACAGCGAGCTGGCGGCGAAGAAAAAGCACTGGATCGACTTCGATGCCGGGCAGCTAATCCACGGCAAAGCGATGCCGGAGGTGCTGACTGAATTTGTCGATACCATCGTGGAATTCGCCAACGGCAAGCAGACCTGTAATGAAAAGAATGATTTCCGTGAACTGGCTATCTTTAAGTCTGGCGTCACGCTCTAATCCTCGCTAAGCTAAAACGGCGTTTCATAAATGAAGCGCCGTTTCTTTTTCTGTGTCATTCAAAGGATTTACCATGACCGCGTATTGGCTAGCCCAGGGCGTTGGAGTCATCGCCTTTCTGGTAGGTATCACGACGTTTATCAACCGCGATGAACGCCGATTCAAAAAGCAGCTTTCCGTCTACAGCGCCATTATCGGCGTGCATTTCTTCCTGATGGGCGCGTTTCCGGCGGGCTCCAGCGCCATGCTTAACGCCATCCGAACGCTTATCACCCTGCGCACCCGCAGCCTGTGGGTCATGACGCTGTTTATCGTGCTGACCGCCGGGATTGGCCTGGCCAAGTTTCATCATCCAATGGAGCTGCTGCCCGTCGCCGGTACGCTGGTCAGCACCTGGGCGCTGTTTCGCTGTCAGGGCCTGACGATGCGCTGCATCATCTGGTGCTCAACGGCCTGCTGGGTGGCGCATAATTTCTGGCTCGGTTCGATCGGCGGCACGCTGATTGAGGGGAGTTTTTTGGTCATGAACGGCCTGAACATCATCCGCTTCTGGCGAATGCAAAAACGTGGGATTGACCCGTTTAAAGTGGAAAGTGAAATTCAGGCGGAATTACAGGAAGAAAGCCCTTCCACTCGTTAGCAGAAGGGCTGGAATAGCAGGGGATTAGCCGCGCAGGGCGTCTTTCGCCAGACGCTCGTCGTCAGCCATGCAGGCCGCGGCGGTGAACAGCACATCGGTGGAAGAGTTCAGCGCAGTTTCGCAGGAATCCTGCAGCACGCCGATGATAAAGCCGACGGCAACAACCTGCATCGCCACATCGTTCGGGATGCCGAACATGTTGCACGCCAGTGGGATCAACAGCAGAGACCCTCCCGCCACACCCGACGCGCCACAGGCACACAGGGCCGCAACCACGCTCAGCAGCAGCGCCGTTGGCAGGTCAACCGGAATACCCAGCGTATTTACCGCCGCCAGGGTCAGCACGGTGATGGTGATCGCCGCGCCTGCCATGTTGATGGTCGCACCCAGCGGAATCGACACCGAATAGGTATCGCGATCCAGGTTCAGCTTTTCAGCCAGCGCCATGTTCACCGGAATGTTGGCGGCAGAGCTGCGGGTAAAGAAGGCATAAACGCCGCTTTCACGCAGGCACATCAGTACCAGCGGATACGGGTTGCGGCGAATCTTCCAGAACACCAACAGCGGGTTAATCACCAGCGCCACCAGCAGCATACAGCCAATCAGCACGACCAGCAGTTGGGCGTAGCCCCACAGCGTTTCGAAACCGGTGCTTGCCAGCGTAGACGCGACCAGACCGAAAATCCCGATCGGCGCAAAGCGAATCACCACTTTCACCATAAAGGTGACCGCGTTAGATACGTCGTTAACCAGGTTTTTAGTGGTTTCATTGCCGTGACGCAGCGCGAAGCCCAGGCCTACGGCCCACACCAGAATACCGATGTAGTTGGCGTTCAGCAGCGCGTCAATCGGGTTGGCCACCATGCTCATCAGCAGGCCGCGAAGCACTTCAACAATGCCAGACGGCGGCGTGATATCGGCCGCGCCGGTGCTCAGGTGCAGGGTGGACGGGAACACGAAGCTGAACAGCACTGCGGTCAGCGCGGCGGCAAAAGTACCCAGCAGATACAGGAACAGGATTGGGCGAATACTGGTTTTCTGACCGTGCTGGTGGTTAGCGATAGACGCCATAACCAGCATCAGAACCAGCACCGGCGCCACGGCTTTCAGAGCGCCGACGAACAGCGTCCCGAACAGACCAACGGCTTCCGCAGCAGGCTTAGAAATCCAGGCCAGCAGAATACCCAGAACCAGACCCACCAGAATTTGTTTTACGAGGCTGCCTTCAGCGAGACGCTGAAGCAAGCCAGAGGGGCGTTGCGTAGTCATTTAACTTTTCCTTCGGTCGTAATGTGGTTCCATCCCGGCGGCTCTTTGGTCGCATTTGACAGGATGTAACAAATGTTTGCATGGATGAGTATAAGGATGTTCTGGCTTCGGGGAAGGGGAACCTGCTGAATATTTCGGGTGGATCTGATTTTTTAACTGATGCTTAACATTTAATTGACATAAACCACAAAAAAACGGCCCGCGTAAATCGGGCCGTCTGACATATTTAGGACTTAATTTGCGATGTTCTTTTTGTCGTGCTGGTGGTTGACCCACATGTTAATCAGCAGCGTTAACACCAGAATACCGAAGACCACGCCCAGCGAAATCGCGATTGGGATGTGGTAGAGGTCGATAAGCAGCATCTTGATGCCAATAAACACCAGGATAATCGACAGGCCGTACTTCAACATCGAGAAGCGCTCCGCCACGCCTGCCAGCAGGAAGTACATCGCACGCAAACCGAGGATTGCGAACAGGTTTGAGGTCAGCACAATGAACGGGTCAGTGGTCACCGCGAAGATAGCCGGAATGCTGTCTACCGCGAAAATCACATCGCTCAGTTCGACGAGGATCAGCACCAGCAGCAGCGGCGTAGCGTACAGCAGGCCGTTTTTGCGCACGAAGAAGTGCTCATTCTCAATGTTATCGGTCATGCGCAGATGGCTGCGGATCCAGCGCACCAGCGGCTTGTCGCCAATGCCTGCGTCGTCTTCCTTCGCCAGCGCCATTTTCACCCCGGTGAACAGCAGGAACGCGCCGAAAACGTACAGCAGCCATTCAAATTGAGAAATCAGCCAGCTACCGGTGAAGATCATGATCGTACGCAGCACAATCGCGCCCAGTACGCCGTAAATCAGCACCCGACGCTGCAACGCCGGCGGCACTGCAAAGTAGCTAAACAGCATCAGCCAGACGAAGACGTTATCGACCGCCAGCGCTTTCTCAATCAGATAACCGGTAAGGAAAGCCATCGCCTGCGGGTCAGCAACCGCACGGCCTTGGGTTTGAGCGAGGTACCACCAGAACGCGAGGTTAAACAGCAGCGACAGCGTGACCCACACCAGCGACCAGGTGGCCGCCTGTTTCATGGTCATGGTTTGTGCGCCGCGCCGTCCTTGTAACAGCAGATCAATCGCCAACATAATGACGACCACAACAGCAAATCCGCCCCACAACAGAGGTGTGCCGACAGTATTCATAATCTTTCCTTTAAGCAAAAAAAAACGGCTAACGTCCAAAAGACGATAGCCGTTGCAGGATTTTTTGCTCGGACCTCGCCTTTCGGCAAGGTCTCACTTACAACAGAAAAGAAATCTACAGTAAATTTCTTTTCTGTTGCCCGGCAACCGGATGCTTTCGCATCGTCATGACGATCCACCGGCAAACAAGTTACTCCCCTTTGCGTGTGACAAAATATTACAGGCCATTGATGGCGTCAATGGCCCATAACCTCTGTTTTACACAGCTTTACGCGGGAAGCGTTTCGTTCACTCCGTCCGCCGGGAACACGACGCCGGTCTGGCGACGAATTTCGGTGGCGAGCTTTGAGGTGATGCGGCTCACCGCCAGCCCTGGATGATTCACTTCATTCTCTTCGACCAGACGCGCAAACAGCTCCGCCTCGTACAGCATGGTGTTGATATGCTGCGGCTGAGTCAGATCCTGCGCCTTGCCGCCGCGTGGCACGAAGGAGACCTTCTGGCATTCGGATATTTTCTCGATAACCAGCGAACCTTCTTCGCCCTGGATTTCGCTCGGCAGCACCGAATCGCTCACTTTGGAGTGTTGCAGGGTCACGCTGAAATTACCGTAATCCAGCACGACCACGCCGTGCGCATCGACGCCGCTGTCCAGCAATGTGGCGCTGGCGTGAACGCCATGCGGTTCGCCCCACAGGGCAACGGCCGAGGCGAGGCAGTAGAAACCAATATCCATAATCGAGCCGTTCGAGAACGCCGGATTAAAGGTGTTCGGGTTTTCGCCGTCGAGATAGCGCTGATAGCGTGAAGAGTACTGGCAGTAGTTGATAAGCGCCTTGCGCACTTTGCCCACTTTGCTCAGCGACTGCTGTAGCTGCAGGAAATTCGGCAGGCTGGCGGTCTTGAACGCTTCGAACAGCACCACCTGGTTTTCACGCGCCAGGGCGATAGCCGCTTCCACTTCCGCGATATTTGACGCCAGCGGCTTCTCGCAAATCACATGCTTTTTGTGGCTGAGAAACAGTTGGGTTTGCGGGAAGTGCAGGGAGTTCGGGCTGGCAATATACACCACATCAATGGCATCGCTTTGCGCCATCTCATCGAGAGAGGTAAAGAGATGTTCAACCATGTAATCGCTGGCGAAGCCCTGGGCCTGCTCGAGACTGCGGGAATAAACGGCGGTGAGTTTGTATTTGCCGGTTTCATGGGCGGCATCGACAAACTGGCGGGTGATCCAGTTTGTGCCAATGACTGCGAAACGTATCATGAGAATTGACGTACTCCGAAAAAAGGGGCCTTTTGCCACTTTAGCACGCCATGATGACAAAACCAGTGCGCGCTTACGCAGAACCCGGCAGCGAAAGTTGGGTCAGCCACAGGCGGGTATCAAACTCCAGCTGGTGGTACTGCGGCTCCATATGACAGCAGAGCTGATAGAACGCTTTGTTGTGATCTTTTTCTTTCAGATGCGCCAGTTCATGGACCACGATCATCCGCAAAAAGGCTTCCGGGGACTGGCGGAAAACGGTGGCGACGCGAATTTCCGCTTTGGCTTTGAGCTTGCCGCCCTGAATGCGGGAAATCGCGGTGTGCAGCCCAAGGGCGTTATTCAGCACATGAATTTTGTTATCGAAGGCCACTTTATTGATCGGCGGCGCGCTGCGCATATAGCGGTTTTTCAGGCTTTGCGTGAATTCCCACAACGCCTTATCGTTAGTGATGTCGTGCTTGTCGGGATAGCGCTTTTCCAGTACTTCGCCGAGACGTTGTTCGGCAATAAGGGTGCGAACCTGGCTAAGAAGATGCTCGGGATAACCGCTTAAATACGTCAGTTCGCTCATGCTTGTCTCGAATTGTAGAAAAAAGGGGTATACTCACGCCCCCAAATCGGGGATATCACCGAATTTTACCATCCAGGAGGGCCGATGAGCCAATCAGACAACGGTTTTCGTTCACTGACACTAAAACGTTTCCCGGAAACGGACGACGTTAGCCCGCTGCAAGCGTGGGAAGCGGCGGATGAATACCTGCTGCAACAGTTGGACGGCACCGACATCAGCGGCCCGGTTCTCGTTTTTAACGATACTTTTGGCGCGCTGGCCTGTGCGCTGGCGGCGCACCAGCCGTACAGCATCGGCGACTCGTACTTAAGCGAGCTCGCGACCCGCGAAAACCTGCGCCACAACGATATCGCTGAAAACAGCGTCACGTTCCGCGACAGCACCGGGGAATACCCGCCGGCTCCGGCCGTCGTGCTGATTAAAATCCCAAAAACGCTGGCACTGCTGGAACAACAACTACGTGCACTGCGTGACGTCGTGACGCCAGAAACCCGCATTATCGGCGGCGCGAAGGCGCGTGACGTACACAACTCCACGCTGGAGCTTTTTGAAAAAATCCTTGGCCCGACCACCACCACGTTGGCGTGGAAAAAAGCGCGTCTGATTAACTGCACCTTCAGTGCGCCAGCGCTGGCCGACGTCCCGCAGGTACTCAGTTGGCCGCTGGAAGACACCAACTGGACCATTCATAACCACGCGAACGTCTTCTCCCGTACCGGGCTGGACATCGGCGCGCGCTTCTTTATGGAGCATTTGCCGAAAGATCTGGAAGGTGAAATCGTCGACCTCGGCTGCGGTAACGGCGTTATTGGTCTGAGCCTGCTGGAGCGTAACCCGCTGGCAAACGTCGTGTTTGTCGATGAATCGCCAATGGCGGTTTCTTCAAGCCGTTTGAACGTCGAAAGCAACATGCCGGAAGCGTTGGACCGCTGCGAGTTCATGATCAACAACGCGCTGTCGGGCGTCGAGCCGTTCCGCTTCAACGCGATACTGTGCAACCCGCCGTTCCACCAGCAGCATGCGCTGACCGATAACATCGCCTGGGAAATGTTCCACCATGCGCGTCGTTGTCTGAAGATCAACGGCGAACTGGTGATTGTGGCTAACCGCCACCTCGACTATTTCCATAAACTGAAGAAGATTTTTGGCAACTGCACCACCATCGCCACCAATCAGAAGTTTGTGATCCTTAAAGCGGTGAAATTAGGGCGTAATCGCTAGACGCGACACACCCATAGCCCGATAGCCGCATGGCTGTCGGGTTTTTCCTGAAGCACTCTCGCAAAATCTCAAACTCCCTCGCTACTTTCTGCAAATTCGCTAGTCGCCATTCATTCCGCAGGTTTACGTTAGGCGCATCTTTTATGATGCCTTGTGTTGCCATATTGGCAACTTGTGGTTACTCTTTCCCCAATTCGTCAATGGATGTGATGAAGAATGCACGTGATTGCACAAAAAGCGTTAAAGGATGCGGCAGGTAAATTTCCGGAGCATAAAATTGAACTGGCGGCGCTGGGGTTAACGATTGCCAAAGGCTACTTTAAGACACCTGAAGCCCTAAGAGCCCAGGTTCCTTCCCTGGATAACTTCAAGTATCTGGATAAACACTATGTGGTAGACATTGGACACAACGGTCTGCGACTTATAGCCATGATATTTTTTGACAGTCAGAAATTTTACATCAGGCATATTTTTAGCCACAAAGAATACGATATGTTCACTGCTAACTGGCGTATTAAGGGGAAACACTCATGGTGATTGCTGATATTTTGAAAGCTGGAGAGACGTTAACATCAGCGGCTCCTTTTATGGCGGGTATTCAAAACCCTCAGCAACTTGATGATGCGATCGAATTTGTTGAGTATCTTTTACTTAACGACCCTTCCAACCCTTTGCTTGATATCGTTTGCCGCAATATTACCGATTATGAGAGCACGGCACCTGAGTACGCTGAATTCAACACATTGCTTGCGTCAATCCCCATTGGCGTTGCCGTTCTCCATACGCTGATGAACCAGCACAACCTTACCCTCTCCGATTTCCCGGAAATTGGCAGTAAATCGATGGTTTCTCGCGTACTCAACGGCAAACGAAAATTGACGCTGGAGCATGCAAAAAAGCTGGCGAAGCGTTTTGGCATTTCGCCCGCCATGTTTATCGACTGACATCTTTACCGGCAAGATGTCAGCTGTTTGCCCTAAATCTCCAGCGCCAGCCTGGTGCCCTGGGCAATAGCCCGGCGCGCATCCAGCTCCATCGCCACGTCACATCCCCCGATTAAATGCAGCGGTTTTCCTGAGGCGCGTAATGCCTCTGCCAACGCCCGGCGCGGTTCTTGTCCGGCGCAGAGAATCACATGATCCACCGCCAGCAGCTGCGGTTCACCGCCAATCGTGACATGTAATCCGTTATCGTCGATCTTCTCATAGCTTACCGACGGGAACATTTTCACGCCGCGGGCGAGCAGGGTAGTGCGATGGATCCAGCCGGTGGTTTTGCCTAGTCCTTCGCCAGGCTTACTGGCTTTACGTTGCAGCATCACAATCTGGCGCGGGCTTTTATGCAGCTGCGGTCCTTCCGGACGTAGCCCGCCGTGCAGTTGCAGGCTGGTGTCGATCCCCCATTCCACGCAGAACTCGGCGATATTCTGGCTGGTGGCTTCGCCAGGCTGGCTTAAATACATTGCAGTATCAAAGCCGATACCGCCGCAGCCGATAATCGCCACGCGCTTCCCTACGGGCGTTTTGTCCCGCAGCACGTCGAGGTAGTTCAGCACCTTAGGATGATCAACGCCTGCGATATCGGGTAGACGCGGTTCAATACCGGTCGCGAGAATGGTTTCGTCGAAGTCGGTGAGATCTTCTGCGCCGACAACGCGGTTGAGCTCCAGCTTCACGCCGTGCAGCGCGATCATCCGACGGTAATAGCGCAGCGTTTCATAAAACTCCTCTTTGCCGGGGATCTGCTTGGCAATGTTGAACTGGCCGCCGATTTCCCCCGCAGCCTCAAATAATGTGACGCTATGCCCGCGTGCGGCGGCGTTAACGGCGAACGCCAGGCCAGCTGGCCCGGCCCCGACGACGGCCAGATTCTTTTTCGTCGCCGTCGCGACGATCGGCATCCGGGTTTCATGGCAGGCGCGCGGATTCACGAGGCAGGAGGTCACTTTGCCGACAAAAATCTGATCGAGGCAGGCCTGATTGCAGCCGATACAGGTGTTGATCTCATCCGCCCGGCCACTTTGCGCTTTAGAAAGCAGTTCGGCATCGGCAAGGAATGGCCGCGCCATCGACACCATATCGGCATCTCCACGGCTCAGAATATCTTCTGCGACCTGCGGATCGTTAATGCGGTTGGTGGTGATCAGCGGGATCGTCACCTTGCCTTTCAGCTTGCGCGTCACCCAGGTGAATGCCCCGCGCGGAACCGGCGTAGCAATGGTTGGGATCCGCGCTTCATGCCAGCCGATCCCCGTGTTGATGATCGTCGCGCCAGCCGCTTCGATGGCCTGCGCCAGCTCGACGGTTTCGTCAAAATTACCGCCGCCTTCCACTAAATCGAGCATCGACAGGCGATAGATAATGATGAATTCCTCGCCCACGCGTTCGCGCACGGCACGCACCACTTCCACAGCAAAGCGCATGCGTCGCGTCCAGTCTCCGCCCCACTGGTCGTCGCGTTGGTTGGTGCGGGCGGCAAGAAATTCATTAATTAAATAGCCTTCCGAACCCATCACTTCCACGCCGTCATAACCGGCTTCCCGCGCCAACAGCGCACATTGCGCGAAGTCGTCAATCAGCACCAGGATTTCGTCATGGGTCAGCGCGTGAGGTTTAAAGCGGTTGATCGGGGCTTGCAGCGCTGATGGGGCCACCGGACGCGGCTGATAGCTGTAGCGTCCGGTATGCAGAATTTGCAGCGCGATTTTACCGCCAGCCTGATGAACCGCATCGGTAACCGGGCGATGATGCGCCAGCTGGTTTGCATCGTTTAGTACCGCGCCGCCTTCCATTCCCACACCGGAAAGTGCAGGGGCCACGCCACCGGTCACAATCAGCGCCACGCCATGACGGGCGCGCTCAGCATAAAAGGCCGCCAGTCTTTCGGTTCCGTCCGGGCGTTCTTCCAGCCCGGTGTGCATCGAGCCCATCAGGACGCGATTTTTCAGCGTGGTAAAGCCCAGATCGAGCGGGGCGAATAACGATGGATAGTGGCTCATAATAGCGCTTCCAGATGTAAATTTATTGTTATGTGGTCGGATGAGTTACTAATCTAGCGCTCATAGCGCAAAAGGGAAAAGGGGAGTGCGGTGATTGTGATGGGATTCAAAGATTGGAAGAGGCTCGGAGGAAGCTCCTCTCCCGATGGGAGAGGGAATGTTTTTTGACTGAATATTGTGAGTGGGAATTATCGGGGTTTGATTTATCCCTCTCCCTTAGGGAGAGCGGCGAGGAGAGGGCGCGTGCTGCAACCCAGGCGCCTGCCACATCGAAGTGGTCAATCCACTGTCGACCAGGCCCAGTTGGTCGGCGTATACCGCCTGCCATTTCTCTTTCATGCCGTCGTACAGCTCGCGATGGGCGCGGTTCGGGGTAAAGACCCGGCTCCAGCTGACCAGCTTTTCGCCCGCGCTCGCCATGTCGGGGTACAATCCCGCACCGGTTCCGGCGGCAATCGCGCAACCCAGCGCGGTGGCTTCTTTGACCTCCGGCACACGCACTGGCAGCCCGGTGACATCGCTTAAAATCTGGCTCCATAACGCGCCTTTAGAGCCGCCGCCCGCGAATACCAGGCTGTCGAAAGTGACGCCGGAAAATTGCGAGATCTGCGCCAGGTTGCAGGCCGACACTATCGCCGCGTTTTCTTCTAATGCCCTGAACAGCGTGGCTTTATTGCATTTTTCTGGATCGATGGAGAGGTTAATAAACGACGGCGCGGCGTGATACCACTGTTTAAAATGCATCGCATCGGAGAAGATCGGCATCACGCCGTGGGAGCCTGCCGGTACGCGGCTGGCCATCTCTTCCAGCAGGGCGTAGGTGTCGGTGCCGAGCCGTTCAGCAATCAGCTTTTCTTCGGCGCAAAACGCGTCACGGAACCAGCGCATCGTCAGCCCGGTGAAAAAGCTAATCGACTCGGCCTGCACCATGCCGGGAATCACATGCGGATTAACGCGAATATTCATTTCCGGGTCGGTGCGCACCTCCGGCAGATTGACCACCTGTTGCCAGAACGTGCCGCCGAGTATCGCGGTTTGGCCGGGGCGTACCACGCCTAATCCTAAACAGCCCAGTTGAACGTCGCCACCGCCCATGACCACCGGGGTGCCGATACGCAGGCCGCATTGCTGCGCTGCCTGTTTGGTGACGGCCCCCAGCACGCTGCCGGTTTCTTTCACCGGGGAGAGAATGTCGGCCCGTAGCCCGGCCATGTCCAGGAGCGCTGGTCGCCAGTCGCGGCTGAATAAATCGAGCATCCCGGTGGTGCCTGCGTTAGACGGATCGACCGCCAGCTCGCCGGAAAGCTTCGCCGCCAGCCAGTCGCTGATCATGGTGATGGTGGCGGCATTGCGATAAATATCCGGGCGATGATGGGCGAGCCACAGCAGGCGCGGCATCGCGGAAAGCGCCAGCGTCTGGCCGGAGACGTCATACACTTCGGATTCAAAACGGTAATCGTGGATTTCTTTCAGCTCAGAGACTTCGCGACTGGCGCGCGCGTCGACGTTGGCGCAGGCCCAAATGGCGTCGCCGTTGCGGTCGTACAGCACGATCCCTTCGCGCATAGAGCAGCAGGCGACGGACTGAATATCGGCGGCGCTCAGGTGGGCGTTTTCCAGTGCCTGACGGATGCACTGACAGGCGAGCTGCCAGTTGGTGTTGAGGTCAAACTCCATCGAGCCGGGGACGTTTTCCACGCTCAGGTGTTTCCATTCCGCCTGACCGACGGCAATCTGACGGCCTGCCAGGTCGAAAATCACCGCCCGGATGCTGCCGGTCCCTGCGTCCAACGCTAAAAGGTAACTCATGACGTGCGCCTCGCTGTTATCGCGCGGCGCGCGGCGGTTATCCCGCCAGCGACAGCACCGCGCGTGCTGTTGTCTCTTCCGTTACCAGGCCGTTAATCCGCTTACCGATGAGGGCCGCGTAAATGGCCTGCGCTTTTTCTTCTCCCCCGGCGACACCGACGATGGTCGGCAACTGCGCCAGTTCATCGAGGGTCACGCCAAGCAGTTCGCGGTGGATTTCCAGCCCTTCCACCCGTTCGCCGTCCGCTTGCAGGAAATAGCCCAGAATGTCGCCGACCGCGCCTTTGCGCGCGTACATCAGCTGTTCGCCTTCGCTGATGTAGCCGGAGCGCAGGATCGTCGCATCCCGCCGCTGATCGATAGCGCCGATCCCGACCACGGCAGCATCGGCTGCACTCGCCGCGAGGATCACATCGCGCACGCTGGACTCACGACGCAGGATCTCCGCCACTTCTGGCGAGGAAACGCGTAACGGTGCCGGGATCATGCTCACGCTGCATGCCGCATCCAGCTGGCCGATGCCGGTCATATACGGCCCAACGCCGCCGGACAGCGTCACCAGACGGATTTGCTGCGAGCCGATAAACCCGCTCAGATGCTGAATGCAGCTCATGGTCGCTTCACCAAATCCCACCGCCAGCAGTTGGCCAGGCTCGAGCACGCCCATCAGCGACTGCGCTGCGCCAATGCCCAGCCGCACGTTCATCGGCGAGGTATTCAGCGCGGGCAGAACCCGGGCCATTTTCAGGCTAAAGCGCTTTTGGAGCTCAGTTTCCAGCGCCAGACAGCCTTCGTAGCGGGAGTTGATCTGCACGCGGATAACCCCGGACTGGCGGCCTTTTTCCAGCAACCGTGAAATCTTCAGTCGCGGCAGCCCAAGCCGCTCGCCAATATCGTTCTGGGTCAGGCCGTCGTGGTAATAGCACCAGGCCACTCGCGCCACCAGTTCTTCTTCCGCCAGCGCCAGACCAGCGTAACGGCTCTCTTCCGTAATGCGTTTTTCGCTCATAAATTGAACTCTTATAAAAATCTAGATCATATGTTCGCAGTTGCGCGGACTGAAAATGTGAAGCCACTGGCAAAACCGATCTTTCTTTACTTACAGCCTGTGCTAAGTGATCCAAAGACCAAAACTGTGATCCTTGCACGGTTGTAAATATAGTTCACGGTCTACGCTTTTGAACATTATTAATTCTAAAAATCATTTGTTCAACCGAGGCGTGATGATGAAGCCACTGATTGAAGCCCGCAACATACGCAAGCAGTTTTCCGGCGTCGCCGTGCTAAAGGGCATTGATTTCACGCTCTTTTCCGGCCAGGTGCATGCGTTGATGGGCGGCAACGGGGCAGGGAAATCGACGCTGATGAAGATTGTTGCCGGGGTGGAAACGCCGGACGACGGCGAACTTCGGATAAACGGCAAACCTTTTGCGCGCCTGAAGCCGGGCCAGGCGCACCAGCTTGGCATTTACCTGGTGCCGCAGGAGCCGATGCTGTTTCCCAACTTAACGGTGCAGGAAAACATCCTTTTTCGCCTGCCGCGCAAACCGGATACCGAAGCCCGGCTGACGGAAAAATTGCAGCAGCTGAACTGCCAGATAAACCTGCAGGCGGCGGCCAGCACCCTGGAAGTGGCCGATCAACAAATGGTGGAGATCTTACGTGGGCTGATGCGTGACGCGCAGATCCTGATCCTCGACGAACCCACCGCGTCATTAACGCCCGGGGAAACGGAACGGTTATTCCGTCAGGTGCGATCTTTGCAGGCGCTCGACGTCGGCATCGTCTTTATCTCGCACAAATTGCCGGAGATCCGCGCACTGGCCAGCCACGTCTCGGTGATGCGCGACGGTGCCATAGTGCTGAGTGGTGACACCGCGGATCACACCGACGGCGAGCTGATCGCCGCGATGACGCCCGCCAGTCGGGATAATGCCCTGAGCGATACGCAAAAGCTGTGGCTGGCGCTGCCGGGCAATCGGCGTACCCAGCCTCAGGATTTTCCGGTGCTTCGCGTCGAGGATCTGACCGGCGAAGGGTTTATCGATCTGAGTCTTGAGATCCGCGCTGGGGAGATCTTAGGTCTTGCGGGCCTGGTGGGATCCGGGCGCACTGAATTTGCCGAAACGCTGTACGGCCTGCGCCCCGTCAGGGCCGGGCGCGTGTGGCTGGAAAATCGTGAAATCAGCAAGGACAGCACCCGTGCGCGGCTGGCGAGCGGCCTGGTGTATCTGCCGGAAGACCGGCAGGTGTCCGGGCTGTTTCTTGATGCGCCGGTGCGCTGGAACACGGTGATGTTCAACCAGCCGTCGCTGTGGCAGGAAGGAAAACGCGAGGCAGCGGTGGTGGAGCGCTATCACCGGGCGCTGGGGATCAAACTCAACCACGCGGACCAGCCGGTGCGCACGCTTTCCGGCGGTAATCAGCAAAAGGTCTTGCTGGCGCGCTGTCTGGAGGCTAATCCGCTGCTGCTGATTGTCGATGAGCCGACGCGAGGCGTGGACGTTTCCGCCCGGGCCGATATCTACCAGTTGCTGAAAAGCGTGGCGGCGCAAAATGTCGCAGTGCTGATGATCTCCAGCGATCTGGATGAATTCCCGGGCCTTGCCGACAGGGTGCTGGTGATGCATCAGGGGAGAATGAGCGGGGAACTGAACAAACAGGCGGTCAGCGTCGATCGGATGATGACCTTAGCGTTCGGAGGGCAGGTATGAAAACGTTGCTGAAAAACCGCGAGCTGAGCGCGTTCCTCGCTATTCTGGCGCTGTTTGCGGTGCTGGTGGCGCTCAATCCGTCCTACTTCAGCCTGCAGACCCTGGCGATGATCTTTTCCAGTGCGCAGATCCTTTGCGTACTGGCGATCGGCGCGGCGCTGGTGATGCTCACGCGTAACATTGATGTCTCCGTGGGATCGACCGTCGGGCTGAGTGCAATTGCGGTCGGCGTGGCGCTCAATAGCGGCTACGGTTTGCCGGTCGCGATTGCGTTCGCACTGGCGATTGGCGCGCTGGCCGGGGCGTTCAACGGTTTGCTGGTGGTCGGGTTGCGTATTCCGGCTATCGTCGCGACGCTCGGCACGCTCGGGCTGTATCGCGGCATTATGCTGCTGTGGACCGGCGGGAAGTGGATTGAAGGGCTGCCGGACAGCCTGAAATCCCTTTCTGAACCGGCGTTCGCTGGCGTGTCGCCGCTCGGCTGGCTGGTGCTGCTGATACTGCTGACGGGCGCATGGCTGCTGGCGCGTACGACATTTGGGCGTGATTTCTACGCGGTGGGCGATAACCTCGCCGCTGCACGCCAGCTCGGGGTTGGCGTCAACCGCACCCGAATGCTGGCCTTCACCTTCAACGGGATGCTCGCCGCCTGCGGCGGGATTATTTTTGCCGCGCAGATTGGCTTCGTGCCGAACCAGACCGGCAGCGGGTTGGAGATGAAAGCCATCGCCGCCTGCGTGCTCGGCGGCGTGTCGCTGCTGGGCGGTACCGGCACGCTGCTCGGCGCATTCCTCGGCGCCTTTTTCCTGACCCAAATCGATACCGTGCTGGTGCTGTTCAGGCTCCCGGCCTGGTGGAACGACTTCATCGCCGGACTGGTGCTGTTGGGGGTGTTGGTGCTCGACGGGCGTTTGCGGCAGGCGCTGACCCGTCACCAGCGCGCGCTCAAATACAGCCGTTTCCAGCCGGGCAACAAAGGGGGAAAGAACGTCGCCTCCTTTCCGAAACGTAAAAACAAAGAGGTGGCGTAAATGAAGCTCAACTGGGAAAGCGCGCTGCTGATTTTATTGGTGCTGGAGATAGGCCTGTTCGGGCTGCTGAACCCGCGGATGCTCGACGTGAATATGCTGCTGTTCAGCACCAGCGATTTCATCTGTATCGGCATTGTAGCGCTGCCGCTGACCCTGGTGATCATCAGCGGCGGGATTGATATTTCGCTCGGTTCGACCATCGGCCTGTGCGCCATCGCGCTGGGCGTGATGATGCAGGCGGATTGGCCCATGAGCGTCGCCATTCCGCTGACGTTGCTGCTCGGTGTGCTGTGTGGCCTGGTGAACGCGGCGCTGATTCATTACACCGGCATTAGCCCGTTGGTTATTACGCTCGGCACCCTGTATCTCTACGGCGGTGCGGCGCTGCTGCTTTCCGGCATGGCGGGCGCGACGGGCTATGAAGGCATCGGTGGCTTCCCGGATAGCTTCACCGCTTTCGCTAACCTGACGCTGTTTGGCCTGCCCGTCCCGCTGGTGCTGTTTATTGTCATCACCTTTTTCTTCTGGCTGCTCGCCCATCGCGGGCGCTTCGGGCGTCATCTCTTTTTACTCGGGCAGAACCCGCGCGCGGCACGCTATGCGGCGCTCTCAGTCAACGGTATGCCGTACGTGTTGTACGGTCTGGTCGGGCTGGCGTCAGCCATTGCGGCGCTGGTACTGGTTTCTTATTTCGGCTCGGCCCGTTCGGATTTGGGCCGCGATTTACTGATGCCCGCGCTGACGGCTGCGGTGCTCGGCGGGGCCAATATTTATGGCGGCTCCGGTTCGGTTATCGGTACGGCCCTGGCGGCGCTGCTGGTGGGGTATCTGCAACAAGGTTTACAGATGGTCGGTATTCCCAACCAGGTGTCGAGCGCGCTCTCGGGGGCGCTGCTGGTTGTCGTGGTCATGGGACGTTCGCTGAGTCTGCATCGTGAAGGGGTGCGCACGGTGTGGCGTCGGCTTGTTTCGCGCAAATCAATCGGAGCATGAGATGAAAGCAAAACGGTGTGTGCAGGTGAGCGCCCTGGCGCTGGCAATGAGCGTGGCTGTCGTACAGGCTGCGGACAGAATTGCGTTTATCCCGAAACTGGTGGGCGTCGGCTTCTTCACCAGCGGCGGTAACGGCGCAAAAGAGGCGGGCAAAGAGCTCGGCGTGGACGTCACCTACGATGGCCCAACGGAGCCAAGCGTCTCCGGCCAGGTGCAGCTTATCAATAACTTCGTTAATCAGGGCTACAACGCGATTATCGTTTCCGCAGTTTCACCGGACGGTTTATGCCCGGCGCTGAAACGTGCGATGCAGCGCGGCGTCAAAGTGCTGACCTGGGATTCCGACACCAGGCCGGAATGCCGCAGCATTTACATCAACCAGGGCACGCCGGAACAGCTCGGCGGCCTGTTGGTGGATATGGCTGGAAAGCAAGTCACCAAACCGAATGCCAAAGTGGCGTTCTTCTATTCCAGCCCAACCGTCACCGATCAGAACCAGTGGGTGAAAGAGGCGAAGGCCAACATCGCCAAGGACCATCCACAATGGCAAGTGGTTACGACCCAGTTTGGTTATAACGATGCCACCAAATCACTGCAAACCGCCGAAGGTATTCTGAAGGCGTATCCGGATCTCGATGCGATCATCGCCCCGGACGCTAATGCGCTGCCGGCTGCGGCCCAGGCGGCGGAAAACCTCAAGCGTCAGGGCGTGGCGATTGTCGGCTTCAGCACCCCGAACGTGATGCGGCCGTACGTCGAGCGCGGCACGGTGAAAGCCTTTGGCCTGTGGGATGTGGTTGAACAGGGCAATATTGCGGTTAACGTCGCCAATCATCTGCTGAAAAAAGGCGATTTGAACGTGGGCGACAGCGTGGCGGTAAAAGGCATCGGCGACCTGAAAGTCGAGCCGAACAGCGTGCAGGGATACCAGTATGAGGCGAAGGGCAACGGTATCGTGCTGCTGCCCGAGCGCGTGGTGTTCACCAAAGAGAACATTGGCAAATACGATTTCTGAGGGAGGGACAAATGGCTGATTTAGACGATATCAAAGACGGGAAAGATTTCGGGCTCGACCGCCCGCAGAAGAATACGGTTTATGCCCTGAAAGGCTGCGGTTCGCTGGATTGGGGTATGCAGTCGCGTCTGGCGCGGATATTTAATCCGCACAGCAACCGCACGGTGATGCTGGCGTTTGACCACGGCTATTTTCAGGGGCCGACCACCGGGCTGGAGCGGATAGATTTGTCGATTGCGCCGCTGTTTGGTGAAACCGATGTGCTGATGTGCACCCGGGGCATTTTGCGCAGTCAGGTGCCTGCGGCGACCAACAAACCGGTGGTGCTGCGAGCGTCTGGCGGTAACTCTATCTTAAGCGAACTGTCGAACGAGTGCGTGGCGGTGGCGATGGAAGATGCGCTGCGGCTTAACGTCGCGGCCGTGGCGGCACAGGTGTATATCGGCAGCGAATACGAGCATCAGTCGATCAGCAACATCATCAAGCTGGTGGACGCGGGCAACCGTTACGGGATGCCGGTGCTGGCCGTCACCGGCGTCGGGAAAGAGATGACCCGCGACGCGCGTTACTTCTCGCTTGCCAGCCGAATCGCGGCAGAAATGGGCGCGACCTTTGTCAAAACGTACTTCGTGGAAGAGGGCTTTGAAAAAGTCACCGCCAGTTGCCCGGTGCCGATTGTGATTGCGGGCGGCAAAAAGCTGCCCGAAGACGACGCGCTGGATATGTGCTGGCGGGCGATTGACCAGGGCGCATCCGGCGTGGATATGGGGCGCAATATCTTCCAGTCCAGCGCGCCGCTGGCGATGCTCAAAGCGGTGAAAAAAGTGGTACATGAGAACATGAACGCCCGTGAGGCGTATCAGTTCTGGCAGGAAGAAAAACAGGGAGAACAGCCATGAATGTGACGCTGGTGGAGATCAACATCAAACCCGAAAGGGTGGATGAGTTTCTCGATGTGTTTCGCGCCAACCACGAAGGGGCGCTGACCGAACCGGGAAATCTGCGCTTTGATGTGTTGCAGGACCCGGACGTCGCCACGCGGTTTTATATCTACGAAGCGTATAAGGATGACGCGGCGGTGCTGGCACACAAGAAGACCCCGCACTATCTGGCGTGTGTGGAAAAGCTTGACGAAATGATGTCGGAGCCGCGCAAAAAACGCAGCTTTGTCGGGTTGCTGCCGGAGGTGTGACGCCCGGCGGCGCGTTGCTTGCCGGGCCTGGAACAGAGTGCATCGTAGGCCCGGGAAGCGCAGCACCACCGTGCGGCAAGGGTGATTGTTTATGTTATACAACATAGAAAAATACGCCGCGCTCCACGAGAAATACGCGCGGTGACTACAGCAAATGGGGAATTGACCTGATGCCGGTGTTGGAATCTACGAGGTCGGTTTTGTCGATATCCTGAATGAAGCCTTGGAGAAGAAATACGGGAAGAATGCGGAGATTGTGGCTAGCCTTTATACAGGGCCGGATAAGAACAAGCACACCTTCTCTTTCCCCCTGAATCAAGGCAAAGATTTCTTTTCCAAGGATGGGAGTTTCCAACACGATTGGCTCTTGGCGAAATGGATCAAACCGGACTACAAAACCTATCTCCAGTTAAGCAAGGACTGCGAATCAAAGTTGTGATGGAGATATAAGAGCCCTCTTTTTCAAAAGGTTAAAATGAGAACCCTATATCTGATTACCGAACCTTAGTTAATAGGAAGTCGTTTTTGTTGGCTGACTTATAAGGCTTGTTTAATTTTCCTATGTTTGTAAATTGCCTACCCCCACGAATTGAGTGCTGCATCTACGGAGAGAGCAAGTGGAACTGAATGATTTAAAAAAACGGCTTCAACAGCATTTGGGTGATGGCCTAGTTCTAATCGTTGGTTCAGGATTATCTTGCGCAGAAGGAGTTCCTGGGATGGGAAAACTCGGGGACCATCTGATCGCCCATGTCGCAGACAATCTTTCCCCTGATGACCTGAAACTCTGGGATGAGATCCACCCCACGATCGGAACTGATGGTTTAGAAGCAGCATTGCTCAAACGAGCCCCGACACAAGCCCTTGAAGCAATCATTGTCAAATCTACCGGGGAATACATAGCCGCAGCCGAAGCAGCTATTATCTCTGAGGTGTTTAAAAACGAGAAAACACTTCGGCTTACAATGTTACTTCCTCATTTATTAAAACCAGATAAAGGCATACCCATTGTTACAACTAACTATGACCGCTTAGTTGAGCTTGCCTGTGAAGAAGCTGGATTAGGAGTTGATACTATGTTCAGTGGGCATTTTGCTGCTCGGCTAGTGCCTCTTGATAGCCATTGGGGATTTTGCCGCGGAGCCAAACTTGTTGGTAAGCATGTGCGATACAAGTTCACACCAAAAGTGAACGTTTTCAAACCGCATGGCAGCTTGGATTGGTATCACCGTAAAGGGAACCCGGTGCGATATACAGGGGATCTTCCTCTTCCTCGTCTAATTATTACACCTGGCTTGAATAAATTCAGGAGCGGCTACGACAGTCCCTTTGACAAACACAGGGAAAAAGCTAATGACGCAATCGATAAAGCCAGTCGTTTCTTTATCATCGGTTATGGTTTTAATGATGATCATTTGGAAACACATCTCACTCCTCGTATTCGGTCTGGAGTCAGAACTGTCATTTTGACCCATACACTTTCTGCAAAAGCTAAAGAAATAGCTAAGTTAAATAAGAATGTAATTGCAGCGGAGTTTCATAGCGATGCAGGAACTACCGGTGCGCGCTTCATTGTCGATGGTAATGAGATATTTTTCCCTTGTGTTGATTACTGGGATCTTAAAGGATTCGTAGAAGGAGTCTTATCCGCATGACCAGTCCTGCTCTAAAATTTACAGAAAACGAACAAATAGGCCGTGTGGCTGGAGTAGATACCAGCCGTGTGGCTATTGATGTCACCAACTCAGAAATGCTGACACGTGTTGGAATTGGACAGCTTATAGCAATAAAAGGAGCAACACAGGCCGAATTCCTGATTGGAATGACAGATCGCGTTACTCGCTCACTACGAGAAGAACTACCTGACCCAGAAGAGGATGAGTCAGGGATGTTAACTGTATCACCGTCAGACCATATGCAGGCTTTCGTCATTGGCACTTATAGAACTGTTGATGGAGATAAAACGGACATTTTCAAACGAGGTGCCGATAGTTTTCCTCAGATCGATCGCGAATGCTTTGTGATAGAAGGTGTTAATCTTCAGCGTTTTATGGGCATACTCGGTGCCGGTTTACCCAACGAAGAACGCCTTAAACTAGGTACTTTCGTGGCGGATCGGAGTGCTGAGGCTATTGCTAGTGGGGATAGATTTTTCCAGAGGCATGCGGCCATCCTAGGAAGTACTGGTTCAGGTAAGAGTTGGGCTGTAGCCCTAATACTAGAGCGAGCAGCTAAGCTTAAATATCCGAATATCGTTGTGTTCGATATGCATGGTGAGTACGCCACACTTGCTGACAAAACCAAAGGAGGTTACGCACAACGATTCCGTATCGCCGGACCAGGAGACCTTACTGCACCAAAAGATGATGCACTATTTCTGCCGTATTGGTTACTGAATCGAGATGAAATGTTGTCGATGATTCTTGACCGTAGCGATCAGAATGCACCAAACCAGGCCTCTCGTTTCACTCTTCATGTTCGGGATCTCAAAGGCGCAACTCTGGACTCATCTGGTAAGCCGAAAGTCAAAGAGACATTCACTGTAGACTCACCAATACCTTACGCTATTTCTGATTTAGTTGCTCTTTTAACCAAGGATAATATAACGAAGGGTGTCGGGAAAAACGGAGCTGCTGTAAAGGGGGACTGGGAAGACAAGCTGACACGCTTTCTTTCTAGGCTGGAAGCAAAACTTGATGATCGCCGATATGGTTTTATGTTTTCCCCACCTCCTGAAGCTCTCGATTATGGATGGCTTGCCAAACAGATTATAAAACTACTTCGAGCTGATTCTGGTAACGGTATTAAAATTATCGATTTCTCTGAAGTTCCTGCTGATGTCCTGCCAGTAGTGACAGGAACGTTAGCCCGCCTACTCTATGATATTCAGTTCTGGATGAACGCAAATTCTCGTACACCAATCACTTTACTTTGCGATGAAGCACATCTTTATCTTCCTGTAAAAGATGACGCCGATTCAGTTCAAAGACAGGCGCTATGGTCCTTTGAACGCATTGCAAAAGAGGGGCGTAAATATGGTTTCTCATTATTAGTTGTAAGTCAGAGGCCATCAGATGTAAGCCGAACAATACTTTCCCAATGTAACAACTTCCTTGCTCTCAGGCTAACAAATGACAGCGATCAAAATGTTATCAAGAGACTTATGCCTGATTCCCTCGCAGGTCTAACAGCTATGCTTCCACTTTTAGATACAGGTGAGGCTTTGTTGCTTGGGGATGCGGTTCTTCTACCAACACGCATTAAACTTGACCAACCGCAGGTAAAACCCGACAGCGCCACCCGTGACTTCTGGAAAGAATGGGGTTCTCTTAACCCTGATCTAGGCTTATTAGAGGCGGCAGTTGAATGTTTAAGAAGCCAGTCAAGAATTAATAAATAATGCAGTACTCGACGAGTATAAATACTCGTCGAGCCATTTTTAGGGCATATTTATTTGATTCGAGAAAAAATTTAATTGTCGAAAAGTGAATCTGGTAGGCCTGAATCTACCAGCCCGGAGAGTGGTCTATGTACTCGATCAGATAGCGGTAAACCTTGGCTAACCGATAATGCTAGACATGTATAATGGGTTGGATTTTATCTCTCTGACGCTGGCTGAATGGATAGAGATACATGTGTAATTATCTCGGCAAAGCGAACCATTCACTTTAACAGATATGTCGATTTCCGCACCTCGCTCACAGCAGACCTTAAACCCATTGTACAAGCCAGGTTTGTACCAGAAGCTGGCGAGGCAAGCATCATGTTATGATTCATGCAGTGAGAAGAGTTCACTTCTGTTTCCAGCTCATAAAGAACTAAAGACCTGAAAAATTATGACAGTATTCATCGAGAACCAAGTCATGGATTTCACTATCAGTCCCACTCATCATGAGCACTTTGACAAGCTTCGCGCTATTGAACTGGCTGCTTTTGAAACATTGCGTAATGCAGGTGCAGTAACAGGCGAGGCGGGCGCTAGTAGCCTCGAGGAATTGAGCAATTTCAGTCGTAACGGTCTGTTGCTCACGGCCTATACGTCTGATTCAGTTCCTGTAGGATTTGTAGCAGGAAAAGTTGAAGACACATGGCTGCACATTGCTGAAATTGATGTGCATCCGGAATGGCAGCGCCACGGGATAGGCAGACGGCTTATGCAGAGAATTCTCCATACTGGGCAACAACGCGGTCTGGCTGGTGCCACGCTGACAACAGACAAGTTGGTCGCTTTTAATGCCAGATTTTACGGGACATTGGGATTTAATATTGTGGAAGGCCACGAACGACCACCGCATTTGGTAAGCCTAATCGCTGAAGAGATCGCTAAAGGTTTTATTCCGGCGCGACGTGTAGCAATGTGGATGACCTTTTAGGACTCAGGTCCACTCCTCGCTCAAAGTGGACGCTCTCCACGTATGCAAACTGCCTCTCCAAATCTTAAAAACACGCTCATCCCGATATCAATTATTTCTGACACCCTTCGTCATCGCAGGCAATACACTAGACATATGAAAACGTGCAATGCATTGATTTAAATGATGTAACTAGCCAAAAGTAATTTCATTCCATAATGAGAGGTTGCTTCAAGCAATACCCCTTGTCGCCGTCAGGCTATCGACGTATTCTCCTCCGGCACCTGTAAAAACTGGTGCCGGGATTGGTCTCCTGATATATACCTTACTGGCGGCATATGACGCGCTTAGCGTCTTTTTTATGCCGCACACCCAGCTGCACCTCAATGGTGGGCCGGGCGGGGGCGTCGCAAGACGCGCCGGTGTCCAGTAAGGCCGGTAAGACCAACTCCGTCTGGTTCCACCACCCGCAAGATTGGTCTCTTCAGTGGTGGTTCAAATTATCACTTACTGGAGGCTGCCCTTATGGCGACAATCCTCAATACCGACTGCGATTTACTGACACTTCCCTTTAGCGCCGCAACAGACTTTCTCGATCTGGCTGATATCTGCGATCGCTTTGCGGAAACCCTGATTGAATGCGACGACGATGACATCTATAAAATGGCGCTATTAGGCCGACTCAGCGCCTGTCTGGCATTACTTGCCCCGACGCTGAATGGCCCGATTCCGCCACACCTGATTGACCGTTTGACCGTCGAGACGCTGCCTGCGCCACAACAATTTTTCGAACCAGACCCTGAATTACTGTGTGAATACAGCCAGACGCTGACCCAGGTGCTTTGCCAGCAAACGCTGCAGCCTGAAACGGAAAAAACGTTGCGAGGATTATTGTGCGAACTGGTGTGGATGTTCGCGGCAGATATGAAAGCGCCACGTTGGGAAGCCGAAAAGGTCGCGCGCTAAAAACGAGATGCCCGGCGGCGCGTTGCTTACCGGCCTACAACAGAGTGCGTCGTAGGCCCGGGAAGCGCAGCACCACCGTGCGGCAAGGGTGATTGTTTACGGAAAAAATCCTTATACAACATAGACAAATGCGCCGCACCTCACGAGAAAATACGCACGGTGACTGCAGCAAATGGGGTACGCCGAATAACCCTCTTCATTCCATGCCACAGAATTATCGGCATGTACAAAATTAAGGCTATACAGCTATATTGATTATCAATTTCTTTCAAAATGGATAAGCAGATGCCTGATTATTGTTTCTATAAAAAAGGGGAAAAAATAGTTTCGCTGGAAAAATCGGATGTGGAAGAAGCCGCTCTGTTATGTGACCAGGGTTATGAAAAGCAGTTTGAAGAAATCAGCGCTACCACTCAACCCCTCGCGCTTAAACGCTTTGCTGAGATCCGCAGAGAAAACCGGATAGATCAGCGTAACTTCTTATCAGGTGCTGGCGCAATGCCGCTCATAGGCGTTCTGACGGCAATTGCAGATTATCTTTTTCGAAAAAAGCAGCCATAACATTTATACCTATCGCACCTTGCGCAGAGCGGCCACGGGATCTTGCAAGGAAGCTCGTGTCAGAGGTGGACGTTGCTACTCTCTTACTCCATTAATTATTGTGAGTTTTTGGTGATAACCTATTGAACCCTATAATGAATTAATGCGTCTGCTGGTGCAACCCAAGCAAATAGTTTAAAAACAAAATTAAGAAACCAGTTTTACCAAAAGAGAGATCTTAATCACTGTCTGAAAACACTGGAATAAGCATAAGGAAATTGAGAGATGACAATGACCACGCTCATCACAGAACGCCTGTTACTTAAACCGCTGATCGCAGAAGATGCTATTCAGATTCAGAAGCTCTACCCGCGCTGGGAGATCGTTCGCTATATGGTCGCCTCAGTACCCTGGCCCTATCCTGATAACGGTGCTGAGAATTATGTCAATAACGTAGCCCTGCCGGATATGGCAAAAGGGATTGCCTGGTTTTGGACTATCAGACGTCGTGAGGCGCCTGATGACCTGATGGGCCTGATCTGTCTTTATGACGTTGAGGATAATAACCGTGGATTCTGGCTAGCACCTGAATATCAGGGGCAGGGTTACATGCGTGAGGCCAGTATTGTGGCGACTCATTACTGGTTTAATACGCTGAATAAGCCCCTGTTGCGTGCGCCGAAAGCCTCCCTCAATAGCAGTTCCAGGCGTATTTCAGTCGATAGCGGTATGCGGCTCGTCAGGACAGAAAAAAAAGAGTATGTCAGTGGTACTCTGGATTCTGAGCTGTGGGAAATCACCCGTGACGAATGGAATGCTCGTCAGGGCTGCTGATATTAATCATGGAATGTCTGCTCCTTTCGCAAAGCGGAGGTTGTTCGCGGCAGATATGAAAGCGCCACGTTGGGAAGCCGAAAAGGTCGCGCGCTAAAAAATGAGACGCCCGGCGGCGCGTTGCTTGCCGGGCCTACAATAGAGTGCGTCGTAGGCCCGGGAAGCGCAGCGCCACCGGGCGATAAAGATTACTGTTTTCTGAAGAAATCGTTATACAACATATACAAATGCGCAGCGCTCCACGAGAAGTTTGGCGCACCCTGTTGCGCCCCGGTCAACGGGTTGTAGTTCTCCTGAATCGGCCCGTCGCTGGTCAGCCCTTTGGCGTGCTGGAAGAAGGTGTCTGCCAGTTTCAGCGCCGCGTCGCGATGACCGTAACGCTCCATGCCTTTGAGACCAAACCAAAACTGATCGACCCACACGCGCCCGCGCCAGTAAATATCTGCGCCAAACGCCGGGCTGGTTAACGCCGCCGTACCCAATGGCACAAAGGTGTTGAACGCTTTCGGGTCGAGCATGACCGCTACCACCGCATCGGCGTGAGCCTGCGTTGCGGCACCGTTAAACAACGGTGACCAGCCTTCCGGGCCTTTGCCGCGCTCGACGATGGGTTTGCCCGCACAGCCGTTGGCTAACGGTTTGTCTTCAATGCGAATGTCGTAATAGAAACCTGATTTGGCATCGAACATGCAGGTATTGATATAGGTCGCGAGCTTATCCGCCAGTTGGCTGTAATGGGCTGCCGCCTCGTTTTTGCCGAGGAGGGTCGCCATTTCGGCCAGATAATGATTATCGCTGTACATATAGCTCGCCTGATCGACTGATTCCTGAAGCAGTGAATAGCCGAGGAGCGTGCCATCTGTAGTCCGGTTTTCGGCGAAGTTGACCGTCCAGTCGCTGCGCTTGCCGCCATTTTTGATGTATTTATCGAGTTGGTCCTTATCGATAAAGCCAAACACCGCCGCATCGTCACGCCCGGACTCCCACGACGCCGCCACCTGCGCCGGAATTTCCAGACTGTCGTACTGGCCTTTGCTGACGGTGCTGGCGTAATTCTTCAGCCCGGAAAGGGTCTGTTCTTTATCGCCCGTTTTCACCGTAAACAGCATCTCGCCGCCTTCGGTGTTATGCGCCTTATCACGCGTCGCGCCGTATTCCGGCACGCCATTGTGGTTATGGTCGCGGTTGCGCAGCCACCAGTCGTGATAGGCCACCAGTTTCGGGTACATCTCCTCCAGCCAGGCCTTGTCTTTGGTGACCTTATACACTTCCATCACCGACCACGCTGCCAGGCTTGGCTTGGTGTTGCGTTCATTCCAGTTGCCGCCATCGCCTCCGCGATCCGGGCTCAGGTTCCAGGCAATCAGGTCAGGCACAAACCCCGCATCCTGCGGGCGCACTTTATCGTCGGCTTTCACCTGCCAGGAAAACACCGCGCGGATGTTCTCTTTGGCGATATCCGGGTTGAAATGCGCCATCGCAAAGGCTTGTTTCCAGCTATCCCACGGCCAGGTCTGGTTACCGGAGAACCAGCGCCCGGTGACGGATGGCGTCACCGTGTTGTATTTCACCGCGCCGCCCGGCGAGCGCCAGTTGCCGTTCAGCGTCTCGATGGCTTTAACGGCCACGCGCGTTTGTTGTGCAGTTGCATCCGGGTTGGTCAGTCCGCGTTGCAAATAGCCTTCCCAGCGCTGTTCTGAGGCCTGCATATAATGCGACGGGCGAGCGAGAATATCGCGGATTTGCATCTTTTCATGGCTGACGTCGTTGGCGGTCAGCAGGTGGGACCAGGTGGTCCACAGCGTGGTCGAACCGTTCACCCGTGCGGTGCTGGTAAAGCGGTGACCGTCAACAACGGTTTCGACGGGAATCGATTTATGCACCTGATACTGCGAGTCGCCGGAGGTCAGTAAATCCCAGGTGGAACGGACTTTACCGAACGTCACGTTCACGCCATTCGGGGTGGCAACCAGCTTGCGTTGATAGTCAGGGAATGTGCCATCGATGGTTTTCGCGGAAACCGGCTGCCCCTCTTTGGCTTCCAGTTTTTCCAGCAGTTCGCCATCCCATTGCAACACCAGCGGCGCATCGCTGGTGATTTTCGTTTCCAGCAGCGAGGTCCGTGGGCTGGCGAAGCGCAGCGTCATCGTAATGTTCACGCCGGGTGCGGTCAGCGTCTGCATTAATGCCCCGGGAATGCTCCATGCCTGCAGGGTGAAATCGACTTTTTTGCCGCCGCGATACACCGTCAGACGGTCAAAATTGGTCGCCATAAAATTAATGTACTCTTCGGTCAGCAGCGCCGGGCCGGGAAAACCGCCCATTGTCGCCGGGCCGTCGGGCAGCAGATGCCCGTGCCATGCGCCCAGGTCGAAGAACGGGTTAAAGCGCTGATGATCGTCGCTGTCGAAATCGTGCATGTACTGCGGAGCGCCGACGCGGTTAATCACGTTTTTGTAGTTATCGGCGGTGGCCGCGTGCGCCGACAGGCTCAACAACAGCGCGCAGGCCAGCGGGGCGAGAGAGGTGGTCAGTTTCATGGTATGTCTGTCCCTTGTTACCAGTAAAAGTATTGCATCAGGAAAACCTGGTCGCTCGGATCGCCGGAGGCTGTTTTCATGTACCAGCGGCTGTCGGCGGCGGTGGCAAAGCGTCCACCGCCGTATTCGTACCAGATACCAAACTGCATAAATGAAGTGGTTTCATCCGCAGCGTTGTCCGGGCGATGTTTAGCGTAGCTCCAGGCGGTGGAGAAATAGAGGCCTTTCAACGCTTCAACCATTGCGCTGGCCATAAAGCCGGTTTCGGTTCCCGGCACATCCTGCCCCATTGCCCGCCCGGTGTGGTGCCAGGCACGGGCCGCCAGATTTGGCGACAACAGCCCGGTTAAAAACAACTGTCCGGTGCCGTCGGTCACTTCCAGGCCATTCATCCACGTCACGCCGTCGATAAATTCATATTGCAGATAGCCGTTCATCATCGCCGGATAGGTGTATTTATCGTCGTACCGGTCGTACTTGCCAAAATGCAGCCACGCTTTGCTCTCATCGTGATGCCCGGCGGGCGTGGCGGTCACGCTGTAGCGCAGTTTGCCCGTCAGGTTTTGTACCTTCAGGGCGTACATAATGTCGCGGGTGTTGGGGATGACGTAGCCGAGGTCAGGCGTGAAATCGCCCCACCATTGCAGGTCGTCGAGTGACGAATCCTGGCGCAGGCTGAGCATGATTTCGGTGTTATCTTCGGTGCGGTACCCGCCGTAAAAACGGTTCAGACCACCTTCAAAACCGCCCCAGCTATGGTCGGGAACCCAGGCGTTACCCTGGTGGTCGGCCTGAACGGTCCAGCCTTCGCCATAAATCAGGCCGAACCACGGGCCGTGTTTGATTTCCAGCCCGCCTTCAATATAGGTGCCATCGCTGTATTTATGCTTATCCGGACCTTCGAGATCCATATACCCGCCAACGCCCAGCTCACCATAAAATCGATATGAGGTGCCGGTGAGTTCAGGCGTACGGGTGTCGTCATGTTCCGCCGGACGAACGTCTTCTGCTGCCATTGCCGGGTTGCAAAAAGACAGGGCCGCGAGAGCCCCGTAAAAAGTCGGTATTATTTTCATTATCAGATTCTGGCTTTATCAGGAGAACGTTGTTGAAGCAGGCGCAGCTTCAATTTGTTGTTGTTCTTTGGTTAATCCCTTGACGTATTTGCTGTATTTCCACCAGGCAAATCCGAGGAAAATAACGATGCCGCCGACGTTATAGAAAATGATCGTCAGAATATTGCCGCCGGTCGGGAAGGTCGAAGCAATAAAGCCAATAGTGAATATTACAATCAGCATCGACACCACCACCGTGCCTGTGGTGCGGGAACCCATCTTAAAGTCGCGCGGCAGATGGTCGAGCTTACGACGCAGATTGAGGTAGGCCAGCATAATAAACAGCGGCGGTAGCATTGATGCGGCGGCGGTCATGTTGATTACCGTGTTCATTAAATCCTGGGCGGTATTGGAGCCCATGGTCGGAATAATCATCAGCGGAATGACGATCAAATACTGGATCCACGCCGCACGGGCTGGGACGCCGTTTTCATTCAGCGCCACCGTCTTTTTCCCGAAGATGCCGGACGGGATTTCAGAGAAGAAAATTTTCACCGGCGTAGCGGTCCACATCAGCAGTGAGCCGAACATCGCGGTGAAAGACACCAGGCCGACGAAGCGGTTCATCAGCACTTCCGGCAGGCCAAACCAGACCGCCAGGCCGTGGAAGACCTGTACCGAGCCGCCGGTGTATTTCAGCTCTTTGCTGCTGATAAAGATGTTGATCAGCACCGAAGTGACCGAATAAAGCACGCCAATCACGATCCCGGCGAGGATTATCACTTTGACGAAAGATTTCGATCCGCCTTTCACATCGTTGACGTATACCGCCACCGATTCCGCACCGCCGGCGGCCATGAAGATCCACGTGGTGATCCCGAGGAACGCCCAGTTAAAGTTGGGGATCATCGCCTCGACGGTAATTGGATCCGCCGGTTGCACGCCGCCGACTAATGCTGCGCCGGCCAGCAGAATATAGGACATCGTCAGCAACAGCATCAGCGTGGAGGTGACGGAGGTTATCGGCCCCAACATTTTTGCCCCGTTGGTGGAGACCCACGTTGAGAAGGCAAACAACACCAGGCTCAGCACCACGGTGGTAAATGGCGTAAGGATGTACTCATAGCCGAGAAATGCGTATGACGCGTAGGCAATAACGCGCGGTAATAATGAGGTGAAGAAAAACAGATTCACAAACCAATAGGTGTAGGCGGTTATAAACGCCCAGCGTCCGCCGAGCGAACTTTTTACCCAGGCATAAACACCGGCCTCGGAGTTTTTATTCAGCGAGACGAATTCCGCGATGATTAAGCAGAACGGAATAAAGTAAAACAGCGTCGCCAGGAAAAACATGGGCGCGGACGCCAGACCCAGCTCGATATTATTATTGATGACGTTATTAAAACTAAACACGGCGGCAAAGGTCAGCGACAGCAGGCCGAACTTGCCGATGGTATTACGCTTTGAATCTGACATAACGTTTCTCCGGGTACAGGGAGGGTTTATACGTACCCCCTCCGGCTGCCTCTGCGTTGGCTGCAGCCTGAAGGGGTGTATAACGATTTTTAGTTTTTATTTGTTATGGAAATAGCCATCTTCAACGGTGACGCGCAGTACGACTTTTTTAATCGGCCCATCGCTGATAAAGCGGTAGGCTTCGTCGATATCGCAAATAATCATTTGGCCTTCGTGTACCTGCACGGTTTCACCGCAGCCTTTGAGAAACTCACGGTCGGTTTCATCGCGGTAGCACTCCACCACCTGGAGTTGCTCTTTCGGCGCGAACTCAATTCGTTGCGCGCCTTGCAGGTAGTAATGCACGTCGAAATAACGCCGATGGCCGAGGAACAGCGCGTCGGTGGTGGTTCCGGTAAGAAGGCGATAGCTGAGTGAATCACCGATGGAATGCGCCACGCCGGGGCGAATGTTGTCGACGTTACGGATGGCTTCCACGCAGCGCTGCCATTTTCGACCGCCGTGATAGCGTTGGGTGAACTGTTCCAGGTTGTTAATAATTTCCATTATTTGGCCTCGCTTTCGGCGATAGAAGGAGTCAGCTGAAACGCCTGGGTCGGCACGTTGCCCTGGGCTGGCAGCAGGGTGAAGCCGTAGCGGAATGCCTGGAAGCGCACGCGCCAGCTGTCCAGCACTTCGCTGCCCCAGGAGTTCGAGCCGAGCCCCAGCAGCTGGTGGTCAAGGTTCAGCGTGATGTGACCGCTGGGCTTCAGCTCATTGCAGTGGCGAGCGGCGTGGATGGCTTCAGCGCTGAACGGCCAGGCGCTGAAGTGAAGAGGCTGTTGCGGCACCACCAGCAGGCCGTGGCCGCTGCTGTCGGTAAATGAGGTCCAACGGACATGCTGACGATTACCGTTGTTTTGCGGGAACGGATAAGGCTCAAACATTGCCTCCACGTTGCTGCGCCAGACGTCAATCAGGTTGGCCTGCTGGCTGTCCGGGTAGTTTTCTCCCGGCCCGCGCCCGTAATACGTCACCTGGTCGAGACGGTTGTTGATGCCGATGCTAAAACCGATGCACGGAATAATGTGCGGGTAATCGCCGTAGGGAACACCCGCCAGTTCGATACTCAGCGCGCCCGCCGGACTGACGCGCCAGCGATAGGTGCAGCGCATACCGAAATCAAACACCGGTGGGGCGATGATGCTTTCGCTGACGATACACACGTCATCGCCGTCGCGCTCTACGCTAAAGGTGCGCAGATGTTCCTGCATGATGTGCAGATGATTGGGATGCCATAGCCCGTCGTATTCCTGTTTGTGGTTATCAATCATCGGCTTGAAGAAGTTGATTTTGCCTTCTTCGGCGATAAGCTCCTCGCCGTTCACCTGCCAGCTCGTGAGCTTGCCGCTCATGCGCGAGAACACCATGCGGAAGTTGTGTCCGCTGACGGTGCAGCTCAGGCGTTCGTCGCGGATGACAAGCGCGGTGGCGCTATCGGAAACCCACGTCACTGGCATCAACGTGCGCGGCGTCAGGGCAAACTGGTATTGCGCAATCGGGTGGTGCGCTTCGCTGTAAGAGGTGGCGGAGTCTTTGCTGACGTACACGTTTACCCAGCTTTCGCGGCCATCCGCCTCAGGTACATTAATCTGCAACAGTCGGTCGCTGTTGGCTGCCAGCCCGGTGATTTTCAACGCCTGGCGACTGATGAGTTCACCTTCGGCTTTTATTTCCACCCGCAGGGTGTAATCGTCCAGCGTGCTGAACCACAGCCTGTTCTCTACCCGCAGTTTGCCCTGCGCGAGGTCAACCGCGTGGACTTTCACCGGGGCGATCACCTGCTTGTACTCTTTCAGTCCTGGGCCTGGCGTTTGATCGGAGTAAATCAGGCCATCGAGGCAGAAGTTGGCGTTGTTTGGGTAGTCGCCAAAATCGCCGCCGTACTGGTAAAACACGTTGCCGTCGGCGTCCTGCGCCTGGATCCCGTGGTCGCACCATTCCCAAACGTAATGCCCTTGCAGGCAGTCGTGGCGATAAAACACATTCTGGTATTCGCTCAGGCCGCCGGGGCCGTTGCCCATCGCGTGGGCGTATTCACAAATGATGCGCGGCTTCGGATGTGGGTATTCGCCGAACTCATTCATCAGCGGCACGCGGGTGTACATGGTCGAGATAATATCGACCACTTCCGCGTCCCGGTCTTCTTCGTAATGCACCAATCGGGTCGGGTCCAGCGTCTTGCAAGCCTGCGCCATGGCGCGAATATTGCAGCCGTAGCCGGATTCGTTGCCGAGTGACCAGATGACAATCGAGGGGTGGTTTTTCTGCGCCTGGACGTGACGCACAATGCGCTCGACGTAGACGGGCTCCCAGTGCGGATCGTCGGTGATGCGGCTGAGATCGCCGACGTTGGCGAAGCCGTGCGATTCGACATCGGTTTCCGCCATCACAAACAGGCCGTAGATGTCGCACAGCTCGTAAAAGCGCGGATCGTTCGGATAATGGGCGGTGCGCACCGAGTTGATGTTGTGCTGTTTCATCAGCACCAGATCCTTTTCGACCCTGTCCATGCTCACCGCGCGGCCTTTGCGATGGTCGTTATCGTGGCGGTTTACGCCGTGCAGCATCACATACTGATTGTTGATGTACATCAGGCCGTCACGCACCTGAATGTCGCGGAAACCGACGCGCTGCGGTACCACTTCCAGCACATCCCCCGCGCTGTTCTTCAACGTCAGTACGAGGTGATAAAGGTAAGGTGTTTCGGCGGACCACGGCTTCGGTTGCTTAACATCGAGGCTGAAGTCGAGGGTGTGGCGCTGGTCCACGTTTGCGTTAATGGCTCCCTGATACAGGCTCTGCTCGCCGTCGAAAAGCTGATATTCGAGGGTGACGTTTTCTGCCTGAGCGGTCAGGTTTGCAAGCTCTACGCGGCATGACAGCGTGGCATCGCAGTAGTCATCGTTGAACGCGGTGGTCACGGTGAAATCATCAATCTGCGTCAGCGTCCGGCCGGTCAGGTAAACGTCGCGGAAAATGCCCGCGGTCCACCACATGTCCTGATCTTCAACGTAGGTCGAATCCGCCCATTGCAGCACTTTGACGCACAGCAGGTTCTCGCCAGCGTGAACGTACGCTGAAATATCGAACTCGGCGGTCAGGCGGCTGCCTTTGCTGAAACCGACGTAGTGGCCGTTAACGTAGACTTCGAAATAGGTTTCCACCCCGTCGAATTTGAGCCGCGTCTGGCGTGCATCCCAGCTGTCGCCGAGGGTGAACAGGCGCTGGTATGCTCCGGTCGGGTTAGCGCTCGGCACGTACGGCACGTCAATCGGGAAGGGGAATCCTTCGTCGGTGTACTGCAATTTGCCGTGGCCTTCCAGCTGCCACATCGATGGGACGCCAATCTGGCCCCAGTCGGTCATCAGCTGATGAGGAAATTCTTCAGGCACTTCAAGCGGATGGTCGAAATAGTGGAACGTCCATTGACCGCTCAACAGCAGAAAATGGTTGCTGGCCTCGCGGGCAAAGCGGCGAGCCTGGTTAACATCGTGGTAAGCAAAAAAGTACGCACGCGGCGGCAGCCGGTTTTCGTGCGTAAGCTGAACATTCTCCCAGCGGTTCATCTCATCTCCCTGCGGGTTAAAACATCATTGCTGGGGAGTTTAGTAAATATTTTACTAAATAAAATCAGTAAAACCGAAATGGGTTAAGTGGATCACGAAAATAAGCGGGTTCAACGGTGGGGGAAAACGCCCGGCGGCACGTTGTTTGCCGGGCCTACCGATCCCGCGTAGGCCCGGTCAGCGCAGCGCCACCGGGCAAGGTAACAGGGTTAACGCGTGGTGCCGCGCAGCTTCAGGCGGCTGGGAACAAACACCTGCAACGGCAATGCTCGTCCATCGCGCGCTTTTTCCAGCAGCAGGTTTACGCCCTGGCTGCCCATCATTTCGGAATGGATACGCACAGTGGTCAGCGGCGGGAAAGTAAAGCGGGCAGTGGGGATATCATTCACGCTTATCAGGCTGATGTCCTGCGGGATTGAGAGACCTTTCTCGTGGATAGCCCGCAGCACGCCGATGGCAATGGAATCAGAGGCCACAAACAGCGCTTCTGGAAAGTCGTCCTGCGCCAGCATTTTCGTTGCCAGTTCATAACCGGATGAGCTGGAGAAGCCGCCGCGCCAGATATCCGCTTCAGATACCACGCCCTTCAGATGGCCGTATTCGACAAACGCCTTTTCACGGATGTCCGCTTTACCGGGTTCATCTTCACCGCCAATAAAGCCAATCCGCTGCACGCCGTGAGCCACGAAGAAGTCTATGACCTCTTTACTGATACGCACCAGGTCGATATCCACCGAGTCAAAACTGGAGCCGGATTCGTGGAAATCGATAAAGCAGATGTTGTCGCTCAGTGCTTCTGCTGCCTGGCGCATTTGCGGCGCTGGTTTGCCAACAATCAGGATCCCACTCACCTTATTCACATCAGGAAGCCCCTGATTTTCATAGCAGTTAGTCAGGCCGATATTCAGCTTTTCACACTGCGTTTCTATCCCGTGACGGATGGCAAGATAGTAAGGATCGTTGATTTCCAGCTCCTGACGGTAGCTGTACAGCGCCAGTACATGATGACAGGCATCATGGTGCACCAGGCTTTTACGCGCGCTGCTGCCGCGATATTCCAGCTTTTCAGCGATCTCCAGGATCCGGTGGCGCGTATCTTCTTTGACGTTTAGCGTCGGGTCATCGTTAAGAATGCGTGACACGGTGGCCTGCGACACGCCCGCTTCCTTTGCGATATCTTTCAGTGTTGCCATAGGTCCCCTCAGCGCGGGAGTTAAAGTTTGTCCTGCCGCCATTGTAATGAATCCCACGTATTTAGTAAAAATCCGTTGATCAGAACCCAGGCTTATGCTGTGATTATTTTACTAAATATTTACCTGGAGTGAAGTATGGAAACGGTAGCGTATGGCGATTTTGCCCGTCTGGAAATTCGTACCGGCAAGATTACAGAGGTTAAACGTCACGAAAACGCGGACAAACTGTACATCGTGCAGATTGATATTGGCGAACGCACGCTGCAAACCGTCACCAGCCTGGTGCCGTATTACACGGAGGATGCGTTGCTGGGTAAGCAGGTCGTCGTGCTGTGCAATCTGGAGAAAGCGAAAATGCGTGGGGAAGTGTCGGAATGCATGCTGCTGTGCGCGGAAACGGACGACGGCAGTGAAAGTGTGTTATTGACCGCCGAACGCGCCATGCCTGCGGGTGTGCGGGTCGTGTAAACATGCCCGGTGGCGCTACGCTTACCTGGCCTACAGGACACTGAGTCGTAGGCCCGTGGAAACGAAGCGCCGCCGGGCAATGATTTACGCAATTATCTTCAGGCTTGCTCCACGGAAACCCGCAGCGCGGCCAGCGCAATACCGGTGGCTTTAATCACCTGTTCACACTGTTCGATAGTCAGCGTCAACGGCGGCTCAATGCGAATGGTCTTGGCATTGTTGAGCGTACCGGCCACCAGGATCCGCTGGCGGAACATTTCACTCGCAAAGTTATAGCCGATTTCGTTATCGACAAACTCAATCGCAATCAGCATTCCTTTCCCACGCGCTTCCTGCACCAGGTCCGGGTATTCACGCGCCAGCAGACGGAAGCCGTCCAGCAGCATGTCGCCTTTCTGTTCCGCTTGCGCGGGCAGGTTTTGCTCCAGCAGCACGTTGATGGTCGCCAGCGCGGCCGCACAGGCCAGCGGGTTACCGCCAAAGGTGGTGGTATGCAGGAACGGGTTGTCGAACAGCACCGAGAACACTTCCTCCGTTGCGACCGTCGCCCCGATCGGCATCACGCCGCCGCCCAACGCTTTCGCCAGACACAGAATGTCGGGCTGCACGTTTTCGTGTTCGCAGGCGAACATTTTGCCCGTGCGTCCCATGCCGGTCTGCACTTCGTCGAGGATAAGCAGCGCGCCGAACTCATCGCACAGCTTACGCACGGCGGGCAGATAACCCTGCGGCGGCAGAATCACGCCCCCTTCGCCCTGAATAGGCTCGAGAATCACCGCCGCCACATCGTCACCGGTTTTCTTGCATTCGCTCAACACGGAACGCATGGCGCTGATATCGCCAAACGGCACGTGACGGAAACCCGGCAGCAGCGGCATAAACGGTTTGCGGAATGTCGATTTCGCCGTCGCCGACAGTGCGCCCAACGATTTGCCGTGGAAGGCGCCGCTGGTGGCAATAAAGGTAAATTTGCCCCGCGGTGACTGGTACGCCTTGGCAAGCTTAATCGCCGCCTCGACGGACTCGGTGCCGCTGTTGCTGAAGAAGCTGTACTTCAGTTTACCCGGCGTCAGCGCGGCAAGTGTTTTCGCCAGCATCGCACGAAGCGGATCGAGCAGTTCCTGGCTGTGAAGCGGTTGTTTTGCGAGTTGATTCTGTACGGCGGAAACCACTGTTGGATTACGGTGCCCCACGTTGAAAATACCAAAGCCACCCAGACAATCGAGAAACTCCTGTCCCTGGGTGTCGACAAGCGTATTCAGACTGCCCGCTTGCCACTCTACGGCTCCGTAATCCCCGCCTGCAGTTACAGACTTGCGATACTCTAAAAACCCCGGATTCACATGTTCTTTAAAGTACTCCCGGACCTCCTGGTTGAGGGCTCTCATCTCCTCATGATCAAGCGTGCGCTTTTCAATGAGATTCAGTGCGTGCGCACTGCAGGCCAAAGCCGAGGCGCTGGAAGGTAGCCTGTTCAAAATATGCTCCTGGACGTCGCGTATCACATGATACTGATTTAAGTATTGCAGGGATTACGCCAGCCAGGAGCGGAACGCAAAAATCGGGATAAACGCCTGTGCGGAGCCTCTGGTTACAAAATTTAATCATTCCCATAACATTTCGGCGGTTTTTACTCCTGAGCTTTCAGGGCCAGAACGTTCATTTTATTGAACGGGTGGATCATGCTGGTGCAGGCGTTGCACCGTTCGGGTGAAGGCCTACCAATATTAGGGATTAAACCCAAATTGCGATCTGTATCAACTTTAACAATTAAAGATAAAGTGGTTATCGCCGAAATAACAATTAAGAGAAAAAGTAATAACCATTGAACCTGCAAAGGACGCGCAAATGTCATTCAACTTTACCGTCACGCAGCGTGATTATGCGCTTGATGATGACACCACTTTAATGTCTACCACCGACTTGCAAAGCCACATCACCCACGCCAACGACACCTTTGTGACGGTCAGTGGTTATCGCCTGGATGAACTGACCGGGCAGCCGCACAACCTAGTGCGTCACCCGGATATGCCGAAGGCGGCGTTTGCCGATATGTGGGCCACGCTTCAGCAGGGCGAGCCGTGGAGCGGGATTGTCAAAAATCGCCGCAAGAACGGAGACCATTATTGGGTGCGGGCCAACGCGGCGCCGATGGTACGCGACGGCAAAATCAGCGGTTACATGTCAATTCGCACCAAAGCCCAACCGGAAGACATTGCGGCGGTGGAGCCGCTATATAAAGCGCTGAACGAAGGCCGTAGCACGAAACGCGTGCGTAAGGGACTGGTGGTGAGCAAGCGCTGGTGGGGCACGTTACCGGCAATGGCGCTGCGCTGGCGAGTGCGGGCGCTAATGACGCTGATGTGGCTGCTGCTTATCGCTTCCCTGCTAGTGATCGGTTCGCACTGGCTGGCGATTGGCGTCAGCACGCTGATGTTGCTTATCGGGACGGCATTTATCGAATGGCAGATTGTGCGCCCGGTGGAAAATGTCGCCCGTCAGGCGCTGAACGTGGCGACCGGCGCGCGCAACAGCGTGACTCATCTCAACCGCAGCGACGAACTCGGGTTGATTTTGCGCTCGGTAGGACAGCTCGGTTTGATGTGTCGCTGGCTTATTCATGATGTTTCCGGCCAGGTGGCGAGCGTGCGTCAGGGCAGCGAAACGCTGGCGAAAGGCAATGACGACCTGAATGAACGCACCCGTCAGTCGGTGGCGAACGTCCAGCAAACGGTGGCGACCATGAGCCAGATGGCGGCCTCGGTGCAGAACAATGCACAAACGGCGACGGCGGCTGACACACTGTCAAATGCCGCCAGCGCGGCGGCGACGCATGGCGGTCAGGCGATGCACACGGTGGTCAAAACTATGGATGAGATTGCCGACAGCACGCAGCGCATCGGCTCCATCACCAAACTTATCAACGATATTGCGTTCCAGACCAACATTCTGGCGCTGAATGCGGCGGTCGAAGCGGCACGCGCGGGCGAGCAGGGCAAAGGTTTTGCGGTGGTCGCCGGAGAAGTACGTCACCTGGCCAGCCGCAGCGCCAGCGCCGCCAACGATATCCGCAAGCTGATCGATGCCAGCGCCAGTAAGGTGCAGTCGGGTTCCGATCAGGTTCATGCGGCGGGAAAAACGATGGACGATATCGTCAGCCAGGTGCGTAACGTCACCGGGTTGATTGCGCAAATCAGCCTGTCGACGTCTGAGCAGGCCGCGGGGCTGTCAGACCTGACCCGCGCGGTCGCGGAGCTGGACGCCATCACCCAGAAAAACGCCGGGCTGGTGGAGGAAAGCGCTCAGGTGTCGGAGATGGTCAAACACCGCGCCGGGCGCTTACAGGATGCGGTCACGGTGCTGCATTAATCCTGTTGTGAGGCAGAAAGCACATCATGCACTGTTGGTTTTGTTGTAAATCATTATCATTTACGATTAATGCCAACACAATAATCGATGAGAAGCCCCTATGAGCCATCAGAAAAAATACCCGCAGCGCGTGCGCAATGCGCTGCATTTTCGCGAACTGACCGTCCTGCGCGTGGAGCGCATCAGTCAGGCGTTCCAGCGTATCGTGCTGGGAGGCGAGGCGCTGGAGGGTTTCACCTCTGCCGGTTTTGACGACCACACCAAGCTGTTTTTCCCGGAGCCGGGCAGCCATTTTTCACCGCCGACAATCACCGAGGAAGGCATTGTCTGGGGCGAAGGCGTGCGCCCGCAGTCACGCGACTACACGCCGCTGTACAACGCCGAACGTCATGAACTGGCGTACGATTTCTTCATTCACGACGGCGGCCTGGCCAGCCAGTGGGCGATGAAAGCGAAGGTGGGCGACACGCTGACTATCGGCGGCCCGCGTGGATCGCTGGTGGTGCCGGAAGATTACGCCTGGCAGCTGTATGTGTGCGATGAATCGGGTATGCCTGCGTTGCTGCGTCGTTTAACCGCACTGCGTGAGCTGCCGGAACGACCGCAGGTGAAAGCCATTGTGACCGTTGCCGATGCGGCGTATCAGGATTATCTGGCTGATTGCGGGTTTGAAATCGACTGGGTCATCGGTCACAGCGAGCAGGCGGTGGCGGAGAAACTGGCGGCGTTGAATGTGCCGCAGGAAGATTATTTCCTTTGGCTGACCGGCGAAGGCGCGGGGGTGAAATCATGGCTGGATGGTTTTGTGACCGACGCGATTGACCCGCAACTGCTGCGTTCCCAGGCGTACTGGCATAAGAAGTCATCAATCAAGTCATCGCGCTAAAATCATTGCCCGGCGGCACTGCGTTTGCGCGGGCCTACAACATGGTTTTGATGAGGCCACACTCACGCCACCTCATCAAAACCCGCATCCACAATCTGCTTTTCCAGCGTGCGAACGGTATTGCTCATCGCTTTTTCCTGCTGCTGAAAATACCCTTCCTGGTCGCGAAGCGTCGTCACCAGTTGCCATGCGCCCTCTTTCTCCAGCCCTGCCAGTTCCAGATTTAGCGTGCGAATTTGCAGCCGAATCTCGGCTATCTTCTGGCGTAAAGGCGCAAGATCGTTCAAACGACTGCTGGCCAGCATTGGCTGCTGACCCTGCATCAGACGAGTAAGAATACTGCGCACCGTGGCGAGATCCCCGCGCTGACGGGCCTGATTGAGCCGCACCATCAGTGTGGTGGCCTCCGCTTTCAGCGAATCGTCCACCAGGTCGGGATGGCACAGTTTACTGGCCTGTCGCCAAAGGCGTTTCAGCTCATGGCGCTCCGATTCTGCCAGCCGCTGCTGCGCGGCCTGGTGACGCTGGGCTTCCTGATGGCGCTGGCGGTACGATTCATAATCCTGGCTGGCGGCATCGGCCTGACGCGCGGATTCCTCGGCCACCGGTTCGCTGCGGCTGCCCTCGCGCAGCTGTCGGCGCAGCATTTTCTCGGCCAGTACTTTACGTAAACGCAGGATCTCGGTCATCAGCGGGCCGAGACGGGTCATGTACAACTCGTTGAATTCATCCAGCCGCTGAATGCGTGCGGTGCGTCGATCGAGCAATTCCTGCAATTCGGCTTCCAGCGTTTTCAATTCGAGCTTGCTGGCAGAAATGCGCGGGTCTTGCCAGGTTGTCAGCGCCCGCTGGTTCTGCAACCAGACGGTGATGGCGGCGATAGCATCCGCATAGCGGCGGGCTTCAAGTGCCTGCACGATGGCCTTTAGTCCCTCATCCAGCGGCTCTTTTTTTAGCTGCGCAAGCTGGCCGTGGACAATCTCATCGTCCTCCAGCTCAATCGCATTTTTAATGATTTCCAGCCGTTTAATGGGTTTGTTCATGACGCGTTTGCTCAGCTTCCAGGCCTGCGGAGTGGCAGGCAGAGTACCACTGCGGCCTGGCGACTGTCAGCGGTTAAGCGTGATTATAAGTCTTGTTATTTCATGATGTTAACGATTCAAAGCATTCTAAAAACTTAACCGCAACTGCCAGTGATAAATCGCAAAGGGTGTCGTTATCGCATTGCGGCATAACCATATGAGAATTTTGTTGTTGAGTTATAAGTACCAGTGATGCTAACTTCTAGACGTCTATAGCTCTATACATCTAAAAATAATGATTGTACTAAACCAGATCCGAAAAATTTTTGATAACGGTAAAGCGCCCATCGCCGCCGTCGACGACGTTAGCCTGACGGTCGAGCAGGGGCAGATTTACGGCATTATCGGTTACAGCGGCGCAGGGAAAAGCACCCTGATTCGCCTGCTGAACGGGCTCGAAAAACCGACCTCCGGCAACGTGCTGATTAACGGTCAGGATATCTCGGCCGCGACGGGTGAAACCCTGCGTCGTGCACGGCTGAAAATCAGCATGGTGTTTCAGCATTTCAATCTGCTGTGGTCGCGCACCGTCAGCGAGAACATTGCTTTTTCGATGCAAATTGCCGGGGCGCCGAAAGCACAGATCAAAACCCGGGTGGCGGAGCTGATTGATTTGGTGGGGTTGCAGGGGCGCGAAAACGCGTATCCGTCACAGCTTTCTGGTGGCCAGAAACAACGCGTCGGCATTGCACGTGCGCTGGCGAACAGTCCGGACGTTCTGCTGTGCGATGAGGCCACCTCGGCGCTCGACCCGCAAACCACCGACCAAATTCTGGATTTGCTGCTCGACATTAACCGTCGCTTCGGCCTGACCATCGTGCTCATCACGCATGAGATGCACGTGGTGCGCAAGATTTGCGACCGGGTGGCGGTCATGGAAAACGGTCGCGTGGTGGAAGAAGGCGAGGTGATCCGCGTCTTCACCCATCCGCAGAAGCCGATTACCCAGCAGTTTGTGCGTCAGGTCAGCCAGTATGCCGAAGACGAGGCGTTCAATCCGGAACTGGCGAACGATTTACAGGGCAGCGTCATCAAACTGACGTTTACCGGGCACAGCACCCATCAACCGATTGTCGGTGAACTGACGCTGCGCTACGGCCTGCCATTCAATATTTTGCACGGCAAGATGACTCAAACGGCGCACGGCGTGTTTGGCCAACTTTGGCTGCACGTGGTGGCCACAGAAGAACAGCTGAACAACATCCTCGCGGATTTGCAACGCAGCGACATCGACAGCGAGGTGATTAAACATGGCTGAACTCAATCTGACTGCACAATGGTTCCCGCATCTGGACCTGGATTCACTGTGGGCTGCGACGCAGGAAACGCTGTACATGACCGCGCTGTCCGGCGTGGCGACGTTTGTACTCGGCATTGTGCTCGGTCTGGCGCTGTTTTTGACCGCCAAAGGTGGGTTGTTCCATAACCGCGCGGTGTACAGCGTGATTTCAGTGGTGGTGAACGTCTTTCGTTCCATCCCGTTCATCATCCTGATTGTGCTGCTGATCCCGTTCACCAAGACGATTGTCGGCACTATCCTCGGCGCAGATGCGGCACTGCCCGCCCTGATTGTTGGCGCGGCTCCGTTTTATGCACGACTGGTGGAGATGGCCCTGCGTGAAGTGGACAAAGGGGTCATTGAGGCTACGCGTTCGATGGGCGCGCGCCTGTCGACGCTGATTTTTCGCGTCCTGCTGCCGGAGTCTTCTCCGGCGCTGGTCTCGGGCATTACCGTCACCCTGATTGCGCTGGTGAGCTACAGCGCGATGGCTGGCGTGATTGGCGCAGGTGGCTTAGGCAATCTGGCGTATCTGGAAGGATTCCAGCGTAACCATAACGACGTCACGCTGGTGGCGACGGTGACCATACTGATCATCGTCTTCATCATTCAGTTCTGCGGCGACGTTGTGACTTCACTTTTAGATAAACGATAATTCTTTGGGACCACACATCATGAATAAAACACTGACACTGATTGCCGCCGCAACCCTGAGCGCCCTGAGCTTTGCTTCCTGGGCCGACACCCTGACCGTGGGGGCATCCAACGTGCCACATGCTGAAATTCTGGAGCAGGCGAAACCGATCCTGGCGAAAGAAGGCATCGACCTGGAAATCAAACGTTTCCAGGACTACATCCTGCCGAACACGGCGCTGGCCGGGCGTGAAATCGACGCTAACTATTTTCAGCACATCCCGTATCTGAACAGCGTGCTGAAAGACCATGCGGGCGACAAAGACTATGATTTCGTCAGCGCGGGTGCGATTCACATTGAGCCGATTGGTATTTACTCCAAAAAATACAAGTCGCTGAAAGACCTGCCGGAAGGCGGCAAAATCATTATGCGTGATGCGGTGTCTGAAGAAGGCCGTATCCTCTCAATCTTCGAGAAAGAGGGCGTGATTAAGCTGAAGCCGGGGATTGATAAAGTGACCGCACGCATCAGCGATATCGTTGAAAACCCGAAAAAACTGAAGTTCCTGCCAAACGTTGAAGCGTCCCTGCTGCCGCAGATGTACAACAACGACGAAGGCGCGGCGGTGGTGATCAACGCTAACTACGCCATCGACGCGGGCCTGGACCCGGTACATGACCCGATTGCCGTCGAGGGCGGTGAGAACAACCCGTACGCCAACATCATTACCGTCCATCGCGGCGACGAAAAGAAAAAGGATATCGTGGCGCTGGTGAACGTGCTGCATTCCAAAGCGATTCAGGATTGGATCCGTACCAAATATAAAGGCGCGGTGATCCCGGTTAATAATTAATTGTTGGGGCGCTTGCGCCAGCCACAGTGGAATTGTTCCGTTCACGTTCTGTACAGGTTGCGGAACCTGGCGAACATCTGGTGAGCGGAACCGTTCCACAGAACGCATAAGACACGCATCAAGCATCCCCACCCCCTTCAAGACACTTCTTTACAGCACGCCGCGCATTCTGCCGTTAAGATAAGCCTCGAATTTCATTGAGGCGTTTATGATCCCACGTCAGCGTAAAGCTTTGCTTCTTGTCGCTCTGGCATGTCTGGTGGTGCTTATTTGCACCGCGCAGCGCATGGCGGGGCTGCACGCGCTGATGATGAACGCCTCTCCGGTTGCTCAGCAATCCGTTCAACAACATCAGGACAGCGACGCACCGGTGACACCGTGCGAGCTGAGCGCGAAATCCCTGTTTGCGACTCCGCCAGTGATGTTTGAAGGCGCGATATTTGCCATCACGCTGCTGATGGCCGTGCTCGCCGCCGTACCACAACGCCCGGAGCGCCGATGGCCGCCGCGGGTCATTTCTCCTCCCCGGCTACGGGTGCATCTGAGATTATGCGTCTTCCGTGAGTGATTGCTTGCCTGATTTTGCAGGTTAATCAATTATTTACGGAGAAAATTTATGCGAATTATTTTCAGGCAGCTTATGCTCTGCCTGTTCTGGCTATGGCTGCCCGTCAGCCATGCAGCCGATACGGGCTGGCTACGCGCCGCCGATAACGATCATGCCAGCGTCAGGCTGCGGGCCGAGGCTCAGCAGAACGGTGACACGCAGGTGTTGCTGGATGTAGGCCTCGAAAAAGGCTGGAAAACCTACTGGCGCTCGCCGGGAGAAGGCGGAATTGCCCCTGCGATAAAATGGCAGACACCGCCGGAGATGGACTGGCGATGGCCGGTACCGCAGCGTTTTGAGGTGGCTGGAATTTCTACCCAGGGCTATCACGGTAACGTCACGTTCCCGATAACGCTGCACGGCAAGCTGCCCGAAAAATTGTCAGGCGTGCTGACCCTGTCGACCTGCAGCAACGTCTGCATTCTGACCGACTACCCGTTTACCCTGGATTTGACCACCCCAGCCGGGGCGAATTTCAGCTACGATTTCACCCGCGCAATGGGCACGCTTCCGCTCAAAGATGGCCTGACGTCACAGCTGGATGCCGGTTATCGCTCCGGCGAACTGACCGTCACCGCCATTCGCGATGCAGGCTGGCAGAAGCCTGAGCTGTTCATCGACACCCTGGCCGACACCGATTTTGGCAAACCCAGCTATAAAATTGACGGACAAACCCTGACCGCCACGCTACCGGTCAGCGATGGCTGGGGCGAAACGGCGCCGGACCTGCGTGGGAAAGCGATTTCACTGGTGCTGGCCGACAGCGGTCAGGCGCAGGAAAGCCGCGTCACCGTAGGGGAGTCTCCTGCCAGTGAATCGACGCTTTCTTTAGGATGGGTGCTGCTGATGGCGCTGGCGGGCGGGCTTATTCTCAACGTGATGCCATGCGTGCTGCCGGTGCTGGCGATGAAGCTCGGCACGCTGGTTCAAACGCAATCCACCGACCGACGTCGCGTACGCCAGCAGTTTATGGCATCGGTGGTCGGGATTGTGACCTCGTTCCTCGCTCTGGCGCTGATGATGACCGTGCTGCGCCTCAGTAATCAGGCGCTGGGTTGGGGCATTCAGTTCCAGAACCCGTGGTTTATTGCGGCGATGGCATTGGTGATGGTGCTGTTCAGCGCCAGCCTGCTCGGTCTGTTTGAAATCCGGCTCTCCTCGGGTTTATCAACATTCCTTGCCACACGCGGCGGGAACGGTCTGGCCGGGCATTTTTGGCAGGGCGCGTTTGCCACGCTGCTGGCGACGCCGTGCACTGCGCCGTTTCTCGGCACTGCGGTGTCGGTGGCGCTGGTCGCGCCGCTGCCGCTGCTGTGGGGCTTGTTCTTCGCCATGGGGATAGGCATGAGTCTGCCGTGGCTGCTGATTGCCGCCTGGCCTGGGCTGGCGCAGCACATGCCGCGTCCGGGTCGTTGGATGAACGTGGTCAGAACCCTGCTCGGGCTAATGATGCTCGGCTCGTCGCTGTGGCTTGCCAGCCTGCTGGCGGTGCATATCGGGCTGACTCTGACGCTCGCGTTGTTCGCGGTACTGGCCTGCATTCTGTTGCTCGCGACGGGTCGGCGCTGGGGATGGCGCGTGGCGGGCATCAGCACGCTGGCGACGGCGCTGGCTATCGCCATTGCGGTCCCGCTGTGGCATGCCGGTGACAAGGGCATTGTCGCGGACAGGATCGACTGGCAGCCGCTGAGCGAACAGGCCATCACCGCCGCGCTGGCAGACAACAAACGCGTGTTTGTCGATGTTACCGCCGACTGGTGCGTGACCTGCAAAGCCAATAAATACAACGTACTGCTGCGCGAAGAGATCCAGGACGCGCTCACTGCGCCAGATGTGGTGGCGCTGCGCGGCGACTGGAGCCGCCCGTCGGACACCATCAGCCAGTTTCTTCGCACTCGCCACAGCGTGGCCGTGCCTTTCAATCAGATTTATGGACCCGGACTGGAGCAGGGGCGCGTGATGTCGCCCCTGCTGAGCCGTGATGACGTGTTGCAAACCCTGTCCGACGCTAAAGGAAAATAACCATGCGTATTTTGACTTTTATCCTGCTGTTTTGCTTCTCGACTCTCAGCTTTGCTGCTGAACCCGATCTGGAAAACTTGCTCTGGAACGACCCGAATACGCCGTCAATGGGCGCGGAAAAACCGCGGCTGACGCTGGTGTCATTCACTGATTACAACTGCCCGTACTGCAAACAGTTCGATCCGGAACTGGAGAAAATCGTCCATAAATATCCGGATGTGAAGCTGGTGATAAAACTGCTGCCGTTTCGCAGTGAAAGTTCTGCTAACTCCGCCCGCATCGCGCTCACCGCGTGGCGTCAGCAGCCGCAGCAGTTCTGGGCGCTGCATCAGCGGTTGATGTCGAAGAAGGGCTATCACGATGACGCGTCTATTCTGGCGGCGCAGCAAAAAACCGGGACCACGAACATCAAAGCCGACGGACAAAGCGGCGAGACGCTGCAAATGAACCTGATCCTCTCGCAGGTACTGGGCGTGCAGGGCACTCCGGCGACGCTGGTGGGGAAAACGATGGTCGCGGGTGCCATTCCGTACGATGAGCTGGAGGCGCTGGTGAAACAAGAACTGGCGAAAGCCGATGCGAGCTAAGCTCAAACGCTGGCTGCGCGAAGGTGTGGTGCTTCTGCTGATTGCGGCGGCGGCGATGCTGGTGATGGACCAGTTTCGCCAGCCCACGCTGCCCTCGACGTTTGTCAGTGCGCCGTTGCAGACCCTGGACGGCAAGCCGGTATCGCTGGCTGAGATGAGCCAGGAGCGCCCGCTGCTGGTGTATGTTTGGGCGACGTGGTGCGGCGTATGTCGTTACACCACGCCTTCGGTGGTTAATTTGGCGGAAGAGGGCGCCAACGTGATAAGCGTCGCGCTGCGTTCCGGTGATGCTGCTACGCTTAGTCAGTGGTTAGCGCGAAAGCACTATGCATTACCGACCATCAATGATCCTGAAAGTAAACTGGCCCGCGACTGGCAAGTACAGGTGACGCCAACGCTGCTGTTTATCGAGAAGGGTGAGGTGAAAAGTATCACGACCGGATTAACCAGCAGTTGGGGAATGAGGCTGCGTTTATGGTGGGCGGGATGGTGAAGCACAGGTAAATAAAAAGACCTGCCTGAAAGCAGGTCTTCATTTCTGTTCTGTCATCTTGTGCGGCTGATTTATCATTAAACATAATTTACTTTTGGACAAAAAAAAGCACCAAAGCAGTTAGCAAGCTAATAGTCATCAATGTAATTATGATTTTGGATGATATAATCAGGGTATCCACTGCTTATATCTGATGCCGCTCTCTGGTCGGTCATCTTCCGCTTTTTACATTCAATGGTCATCTGCCATCATGAGAATAAGATTGCATACACTGCTGGTACTGCTGCCTGCAATACTTTCCCTGTCGGGATGTTCACTTTCTCCGTCATTGCCTTTTTTGGGGGCTGCTTTTCCTGACTGGCTTTATTGCATCGCGGGCGGCTCGATTTTGACCGGGCTTATTTTTAGCCTGGCGGGCGATAAATTGCACGCGCGCTTCAAATTAAATATTGCTGGATGGTTATTAATTGCGGCAATCCTTTCAATGATTATTTGGTTATTTATTTTTAGTTAACCGACAGGCCATTATCATGTTTAAAAATAAGCAAAAAACAACGTTAATTGTGCTGACGGTTGCGGCGCTGATTGTCCTCGCTCTGGTTGTCTGGCGCATTGATGCGCGGCCCCGGACCGATGATGCCTATGCCTATGCGGACACCATCACCGTGTCACCCGAAGTGAGCGGCCGGATCCTCGAACAACCGGTGCGTGATAACCAGTTGGTGCAAAAAGATGCCCTCCTGTTCCGAATTGACCCCGCTACTTACGAAGCCGCGCTGAAGCAGGCCCAGGCGAAACTTGCAGGACTGAATCGCCAGATTGAGCTGACCCAGCGCTCGGTCAATGCCCAGAAATTCAGTGCTGGATCGGCAAAAGCCTCCATCGCCAGCGCGCAGGCCGATGCGAAAAAAGCCGCTGATACCTTACGCCGTCTTGCACCGCTGCTTTCTCAGGGCTTTGCTTCGGCTGAAGAAGTTGACCAGGCGCGTGCGGCGAATGCCAGCGCGCAATCCCGTCTGCAAAGTCTGCAATTACAGGCGAAACAGGCCGAAGCCGCTGTCAGCGGTGTCGATGCGCTGGTGGCGCAACGAGCAGAAATCGAAGCGCAGATTGATATCGCCAAACTGAATCTGGCACATACCGAAGTGCGTGCGCCGTTTACCGGGCGCGTAGCATCACTGAAAACCAGTATTGGTGAATTTGTCTCGGCAGGAAAACCGGTATTTACCCTGATTGACACCACGCACTGGTATGTCATCGCTAATTTCCGTGAAACCGAACTGAAGAATATTCAGGAAGGCACACCGGCACGTGTCTGGTTGATGAGCGACACCGGCAAAACCTTTGACGGTCAGGTGGATTCCATTAGCTACGGGGTGTTGCCAGACGATGGCGGCAGCATTATTGCAGGCTTACCGGCGGTGAAAAGGAACATTAACTGGGTGCATGTTTCACAACGCTTCCCGGTCAAAATTCGGGTCACGAATCCTGATCCGCACCTGTTCCGCGTCGGCGCCTCTGCGGTAGCAACGCTGCAACCTCGCTAAGCGGAGGCCGTATGGTTTCACAAACGATTACCGCGACCCCAGGCAGGTTGCAACAGTTAGCCAGTTTGCTGCGACCTTATCCAGGGCGTGGCAACCTGATGCTCCGCTGCCTGATAACCTGTACCCTGGTTATGGTTATCTCATTGACGCTACAGATCCCTTTTCTGGCGCTGTCTCTGATAGCCGTTTTTTATGTCACGCAAAAGAATATTGTGCTGTCAAAACTGACCGGTACCTTGTTTCTTCTCGGGACGACGCTGGCGGTGGGGCTGTCGATTCTGACCTTAAAACTGACCTGGGAATATCCCATGCTGCGCCTGATGTTGGCGGGCGGGCTGTTTTTCGGTTGCGTCTATCTGATGCGAGCCACCAAATATGGCGTTATCTTCTTCCTGAGCGGTCTGGTTATTTTTTATACCCAAACATTTGCCGACCTGACCGATCAGGCAGACAGCGTGGTACGCCTGATTCTGTGGCTGTGGGTGGCCATCAATTACGCCATCATTCTGACGCTTATTGTGAATCTGCTGTTTCTTCCTCAGGAGCCGGTCGCCCAGCTTCGTGGGGCACTGCGGGCGCAATTAGCCGACATTATCGAACGCACAGAGCGCTTTATTCGCACAGAAACGTTGCCTGAACCTTTACCGGCGGCGGTCATTCAGGAAAAAACGCTGATGCTCCAGCACATGCTGGCCTTTTCGGTGATGCGAGATAAGCGCTATCGTCAGGATGAAGCCTGGCATCTGGCGCGAATCAGTACGGTGTCGGGATTATATTTGATGGTGCAACAACTGCCCGTTAACCCCGATGCGGCCGATCTTGCGCTGGCGGAGAAACTGCTCGATGCCTGCAAGCAATTTTCCGCAGCCATTGCAGAAGACAAACCGTTTTCGGTCGATGAGACCGACGTCTTCCAGGGCGTGACATCGGGAACGCTGGTGCGGATGATGGAATCGGTTACTGCATTTTCGCACTACCAGCATATCCCGGTTGAGTCGGAGGCAGAATCGAAAGAAAGAGTCCGTAGCAATGGGCTGGTAATGAACCAGACCTGGTGTACTTTCGCGTTCAAAACCCTGCTTTCAACCTATGTCTGCTATCTCATCTATATCGCCGCAGACTGGCAGGGCATCCATACCATCATGCTGAGCTGCATCATTGTGGCGCAATCGAGCCTGGGATCGACCGCCCAGCGAGGATTGTTACGTGTGATTGGCGCGGTGCTTGGCAGCCTGGCGGCACTCCTGATGGTGATTCTGGTCATGCCGCATATCGAAAGTGTGGTGGGGCTGTTGGCCATGTCGCTACCGGTGATTGGCCTTGGCGCGTGGATCTATGCCGGTTCAGAGAAAATGAGTTATGCCGGTATTCAGATGATGTTTACCTTCTCACTGGCCTTGCTGGAAAGCTTTGGCCCGACCTTCGAACTGGTGGAAATACGCGACAGGATAATCGGTATTTTACTCGGGGTGCTGATAGCAACCTGTTTCCATCTCTTTTTATGGCCTGAGCGTGAAGGCAAACTGTTCTGGAGTAGCGTGAGCGGCTTAATTAACGCCCTGGCTAAACGGGTGAAAACGCACACAGAAAGCGCGGGCAGTGAAATTGCTCTGCGTCGTTCACTGGCCGGATGCCAGGGTATTGCCGCCAGGGTTGCGATGGAGCCAGGCTGGTCGTCAGACCACCGCCAGTCAGAAAGCGACATTCTGGCCGCTCAACAAGTGCTGAGTCATCTCAGTGAGATTATCTATCAGTTTGAGCACCTCAGAGCGGAACACGGAGACGCGGACTTCACCGCAGAACGCCAACAGGCGGCAGAATTATTGCAAAACTGTGCAGAGCTGGCAGCGTCTGGCGAGCCGTCGGATGACGCGGCCCCGGTGACAAACGTCAATGAAGGGCGTTTACAGACCCTGTTTTACGAAATCGATCAGCTTAATCTCAGCCTGCGTACCCGGCAAGCTGCAACTGGAATGGCATAACTATGCGTTCTCTTAAAAGAGTCAATAAAGTCAAACCGCTGGCACTGCTGTGCTGCGCGCTGCTCGCGGCCTGTGCGCCGATGAAAGACGACACATCAACCGTGAAGCCGATTCAGCAGCAGGAAATTGTCCTGCCGAAAGATATCAAATTAACCTCTCAGCAGTGGCCTGACGCGACCTGGTGGAAACACTACAACGATCCGCAGCTTAACGCGCTGATCGACCGGGCCTTAAAACAGTCTCCGTCGATAGCCGTAGCGCATGCGCGCGTTGCTCAGGCACGGTCTGACGTGGCGTTGATTGAATCAGGGACTCAGCTGAAAGTGAATGCGATGGCGCAAATCAACGAGGCACATGTTTCCTCGAATGGTTACCTCGGCCCGTTCGCGGAAGACCGGCCACGGCTGGGAACCACAGGCCCGTGGTATACCGAAGGGATCGTGGGCTTAGGTGCAACGCTCGACATCGACTTGTGGGGTGAACATCGCGATCGCCTCGATGCGGTGATGGGGGTGGAAAATGCGCACAAGCTCGAAGAGAAAGCGGTTGAGTTAGAGATCTCCGCTGACGTGGCCCAACTCTATTACGGCATTCAAACCACTGACCAGGTAACGCAGCGCCTGGAAGCGTTAAAACAGTCCGAAACGTTCGTGCTTAATTCCCACGAAGCGCGTGCGGCGCGAGGGCTTGAATCACATTCGGATGCGGAAATGGCGAAAGCCATGCTGTTGACCATCGAACAACAGCTCTCTATGGCCAAACAGCAACGTATGGCGTTCCGTGAATCGCTGCGCGCATTGATTGGCGGCGGTGAACTGGCGGAAATCACGCCAATGCCGTTACCCGTAGCCCAAACACAATTACCGTCCTCGCTTAACTATCAGCTGTTGGCGCGTCGTCCGGACCTACAGGCTGCTCACTGGTATGTGCAATCTTCGATGAAGCAAATAGATGCGGCAAAAGCGGCGTTCTATCCGAAGTTCGATATCAAAGCATTCTTTGGCTTTGACGCTCTGCATCTGGATGATCTTTTTGATCACTCAAGCCAGCAGGCCAATATCGTTCCTGGCCTTTATTTGCCAATCTTCTCCGGCGGGCAGCTTGAAGCCAACCTCGATAAGACCCGTCATCAGCGTGATATGCTGATCTCGCAATACAACCAGGCGGTGCTGACGGCGGTGAAAGATGTGGTGGTGACGGGGTCAGCTCTTCAGTCTTTACAGGAAGAGCAGACGTTGCAGAATGAGAAAGTCAGCTCGGCGGCGGCGGGTATGAACAATGCGAAAGCCCGCTATCAGCGTGGACTTATCAGCGAAGCGATGGCAAACGAAGCCCAGCGCCAGTGGCTGAGTGCGCAGATCCAGCAGATTGAAATGCAGGGACAGTTGGTCAGCAAAGACATTGTGCTGAATAAAGCGCTGGGCGGCGGGAAGCTTTAAGCGCTTCTATCGTTGCTCAACGGCTTTTAGGCGAAAGTTTTCGACACGATAGCCACTCTTTTGGGTAATGCCAGTCAGTTAAGCAACTGACTGGCTTTTTTGTTCCTCGCTTTACCATATTTATACGGCCTCTCCTTCATCACCCTTGGGAAGGATCTTTCTCTTCTTATGGGTAACTTCACCATCTGCGGCATGCTTTACATATCCCACATCAGTTCCGGGGTCAGGGTCAGTTACTCTCGATTGATGGAGCATATTCGGGACAACCCTTCGAAGGATGTTTACGAAGATGATTTCTTCAGTATCCGTTACTTTCAGAAGGGAACAGCGCACATCACTTTTAAGCGGTACGATCTTACAGAAAAGATGAATGATATCGTGGCGAAGCACTATCCAGGGATGCTGGCAGCGAGATGAAGAGGGCTGGGAGGCAATTCCTTAACTGACCCGATTCGTATAAAACGAAAAAGGAGTCAGACGATTTCTCATCTAACTCCTTGTTTTATTTGGTGGCCCCTGTTGGGTTTGAACCAACGACCAAGCGATTATGAGTCCCAATTTGAACTAAGGAAAAACAATAACTTACTGATTTTTATATTTTCTTTAGGCCGAATAGTGATGAAAAGTGGCGCATAGCGTTGTGCTTTGCTGCCACTTTGCTGCCAATTGATGGGGTATTATTTGGAGACTAATCTTCAAAATCCCAAAACTCAGGCTTATTCAGATAGTTTATTTTTTATGAAATCGACAAGATAACTGACGCTGTCGGGGCACTTAATCGCTAGGTTTATGCAACATCTATCCAGCATTTCAGATTCATTAACACCAAGTAATAGAGCAGCTTCGTAAAATTCTTTATGTTTTTCTGAGCCTGCACCACGATTTAGTGCCGCTGTAGTAACATCAGGTTCTCCGTTTACCAGTACTGAAAGATTATCTACATATTCCAAATTTTTACTTATAATCCATTTTTCAGGCCACTCATCGCCGGGCATGTAGTTTATATTCTCTGAGAACCACAGCGTGAAATCTTCGTGGTTTTTTTCTAGCATAGAATGAGCACATTTCAGGTTGTCTTTATACAGTCTTTTTTGATCACCATCGAAAATTGTTATTACCTTGTTTTTCTTTCCCCTTTGAAAAATAGCAGCCATTTGACGTGACAATGAACTAGCTGAGCCGATTACTTCAATTTGCAATCTTGAACGTATATTGCTAGGAAGGATGCTTGATAAAAGCTTTGCTGCAACTACATCCTCTACCAAGACTTCGAGTTCTTGAGAGTTTTCAGAACTTAATTTCCCAAAGGCATATTCAGGTGATATTTCAGTATTGATAGTTGTTTTAGAGTTTATACTTTCAATGTATACTCTGGCATCATCAGGAATACATCCAAAAACTATGTCTGAGTGAGTGGTGAATATAATTTGCAGCTTTCTTTTATTAGACGCTGACTTTAATTTTTCTATAAGCTTAACCTGTGCTTCTGCATGAAGGCCTAACTCAATTTCATCAATGATTATTAATGCTCCAGGTTCGGCTGAATATAATATCGAGAATATTTCGAAGAGCGCATTTTCCCCTGCTCCCATGTTGAACCCAGATATTGTTTTACCTTCATGCGTAACAATTGGCAATCTATATCTTGAGTGTGAAACAAATTTAAAATCATCATATTTTTTGTTGAGAATATAACCTACACTTTCTCTTATTTCATTTTCACAACCTAACTCATGGCCATTAAATATAAATAACTTGGCATAACTCTTGGATTGACTTTTTTCGCTATGGGGAACTATTCGTTCGATTCCCAAGAAAACCACTTGACGTTTCACTCGCTTGTCATAATTATTCCATTTACCTCCTTTCTTTTTAAATCGTGGTTGCCTGCCAATCCCTTTTCCTGTGGGTACTGATTGAGATGGCTTCCAATTGTTGTGGGCAATATAATATCCTATTGCTATTCCTTCTTGTGGCACTTCTTCAGAATGCTGAATGAAAAAATCTGCAAAAGTATAATAAGGTTTTCTCTTTCCAGACATAATATGCTTATCTTCAGCACTATGATAAGCACAAGCAATCATAGCTAATAAAGTCGATTTTCCAGAGCCATTTCTTCCGGCAATTGCTAGCAATGGATAATCTATTTTAATTTCAAATGAAGATAAGGAGCGTAGCCTTCCTTGTTCGAGAGCTACTTTTCTTAAAAGCGCGAACTCTAATGAATTTGAAAACCATTTCCTTAAACTTAAATCAGTTTGACTTTCTCTATACTTCATTTTTACCTCAATTTAACTTTATAAGATTTTACTCGAAGTTATTGAATGGGAGTTATGTATGAAAATATTAGAAGGTTTTATTTCCATTAGTAGCCCATCCTATCAAGAGGGTTAAGCAACATAGCTTCTGATAAATGATCTGGCGCAAAGTGCGCATAGCGCATTGTCACTTTAATATCTGTGTGGCCAAGTATTCGTTGAAGCACTAGTATGTTGCCGCCGTTCATCATGAAATGAGACGCGAAGGTATGACGCAAAACATGCGTAAGCTGTCCAGCAGGCGTCTCAATACCAGCACGTTGTATAGCTTTTCTAAAAGCTGAATAGCATGGTTTGAAAAGCAACTGCGCCTTCCTGCTTGATGGCAGCTCAACCTGTAATTTTTCAGTTATCGGCACCGCGCGGTTTTTCTTGCCTTTAGTTTTTACGTAGATGATCTGACCTGCGCGGATTTGGTTTCCTTTCAAGCCTTCTGCCTCACTCCATCGTGCTCCTGTCGCTAGGCAGATTTTGACAATGGTAGTCAGGTCTTTGGATCGGCTTTTCTCACATTCGGAGAGTAGAGTTATAATTTCCTCAGTGGTGAGATACGCCATCTCCGATTCACTGATTTTAAACTCGCGCACGTTCTCTAACGGATTTGGAGCGGTCCATTCGTCCAACCGGCGCAGTTCGTTAAACATTGCCCTGAAATACGCCAGCTCTAAATTCACCGTGCGCGGCGTAACTGTCTTCACTCGACTGGAGCGGGTGATCTTCCCGCTTAACCGTTGCTCACGATATGACGCGAAAATCTTCGCGTTGAATTCGGTAGCCAGTGGGTTGCCCATAGCTAGGCAGGCAAACTCCATCGCTCCCTTGCGCTTCACTCCATCAGAAAGAGTTACGCCATGAGTGTTGAACCAGGTTTCGATGAGATCTATGACGCGGCGTCGGTCTACCTTTTCACCCAGCCATGGTTTATCCTGCGCCTGCTCTTTGAGGTGGCGCTCAAACGCTAACGCTTCCCCTTTGGTGGCAAACTGACGGCGGACTCGCCGTCCATCGCGCCCATTGGGGAAAACCTGAGCCTGCCATTTTCCATTGCTTAATTTATTTACTGCCATGGCTTAGCCCTGTTCGGCGGTACGCGTTAGGCTCTGCCAGTGTTCCTCGCTAAGGATTTTAAGAGGTGCGCCTTTGTTGTCACGATAATCGATTGCTTGCTCAATTTTTCTGCCGAAACTCTGAAACTTCCAATCCTTAGAGCTGAGCGCTCCAATTATGAGGTAGTCTAAATCTTGAGTTACTCGATCTGATATTGTGCATCCGAGTTTTATTAGGTCTGCTTCACACTGACGGCGTGAACCGCAAAGGAACTTACCTGTGAGGCACACTTTGCTATCTTCTGGATAGAACTGGTCGATGAGATCGACTGGTGATGTTGTCGAATATCCATCAACAATACCCTCTGAAATATTAGAGCCAGTGAATGCAGTGATTTCTTCCAGAAGCGATGCTCTTTCATCCTCTGTAATAACGCCATCAGATAGGATTGTCTGAACCAGCGAGTATAAATGTTTACCAGGGTAATTACTTTTGAGGGCGGCATTTGTAGACAGGAACCATTTAAGGTAGCTTATTTCTTCATCACTCAGATGATAATCGGATGCCATCCCTTTGCATAAACCTTCTAGCAGATGCTTGTCTGAATCCGTCGAGTAGAGGTCAATGTTTGGCGTATCCATCAAACCGCGTTGCATTTCGAGTAAGAGTTCTTTTAGATCATCCAGCTCGCTTTGTTCCACAATGCCGTCAGAAAGGATGTCAGAGATTTTTTCTCTTATGCAATTTACATAGTAGTTCTGTGAGAGAACCTCTGACTCCAGCAGCCACGTATCAAGAAAAATCATCTCCTTCTCGCTGATTTTTCCATCACAAGTCATTCCCTCAATAATATTAATGAGGTTAGCAATAGCTTTATCTCTGTTCTGTGAATAATTAAATGCGCTGAACTGACTCATATTCAATCTCCTTATTCTATAAACTCAGTTATACCAATTACTTTGCCCAAAATTTTAATGTCGTCTGCTTGGCACTCAAATGATGATGGCCCGCTTTCAACCCGCAATCTTCCACCAGGCAAACGATATAACTCCCTGATACTCACTAGGCCATCAATCTCAACTACCCATTTGCCATCGTTAATTACATTGAATGCTCTTTCTACGACGAACACCGATTGGTCATTTTTGATAAAAAAAGCATCGCTTAGATGATCAGGAAGCAAGTCAGAGCTTAGAGATACCTCAATTGGGTTTTCCAACTTCCCATTTTTAATGCTTGTTAGCTCAAATTGTGATGGCTGTGACGCGTTCAGTGAAGCGAACATCGGTCCTTTGCCTGTCAATAGCCATTCAAGTTTTGCACCGGTTTCAAGATTACAGATAACTACCCAATCATTAGGCATTGTATCTCTCAAGTATCTGTTAGCTAAGGTGCTTTGTGATACTCCAAGATGATTGCAAAGAGAGATTTTTGTGCTGAATCCGTAGGCCTCCATTATGCGGTCAATGGCCTCTTTGCCACCTTTATTACTCTCGATGACTAAGCGGGTCTCTTTGGTGGATTCACTAATGGAGATTTTTTTGATTGTTGACATTCTCTAAATGAGATCCTAGTATCTTGGTTGTTGGTATGTTGTATGTCGTTCAATAACACCAAATAGTGAAGATTTGGTGTCAAACCGAGAGATATTGCATCATGAATCGAAACTTTTCAATGCGCCCAAGCATCAATCTTGTGGTATCTGAGCCTTACATCACACTGGATGAGTTCTGTCGACGTACCGGCTATAAGCCAAGCTATGCCCGACAGATGATCCGTGAAAATCGCCTTCCAATCAGAAAGAAAGCGGGTGTTAACAGCCTCATCGAAATCAACATGTTCGCTTTGACGATGGAAGCAGCTCAAGGCTGTGAAATCGCAATGCAAGCGTGATAGTTCCATTTTGAGATAAAAAAGGAATTACAACATGTTTGATTATCGTATTTCCAAACAACCACACTTTGATGAAGCCTGCCGGGCCTTTGCCTTACGTCACAACATGGCAAAGCTGGCAGAGCGCGCAGAAATGAACGTTCAGACGCTACGCAACAAGTTGAACCCGGAACAACCTCACCAGCTCACTGCACCGGAAATCTGGCTGCTTACCGATCTCACTGAGGATTCAACTCTGGTTGATGGCTTTCTGGCACAGATCCATTGCCTGCCATGTATACCGACAAACGAAGTGGCGCGCGAGAAAATGCCGCAGTACGTATTGAGCGCTACCGCTGAAATCGGACGTGTAGCGGCGAGTGCAGTTTCCGGTGTTCAGCTAAATGCAACTACTCGCCGTCAGGTTGTTGAAAGCGTCAATTCCGTTACCCGTCTTATGGCTCTTACCGCCATTTCTTTGCAGGCGCGTTTGCAGGCTAACCCAGCGATGGCGAGCGTGGTCGATACCGTGACGGGCCTTGGCTCATCGTTCGGTCTGAGCTGAGGTGTTTATGCTGAACAACGAACCATCATTTGCATCGTTGCTGGTTAAGCGAAGCCCTGGAACGCATTTCGGTCACGGCTGGATTGCAGGAAAAGATGGTAAACGCTGGCACCCGTCCCGCTCACAAGCGGAATTACTGGCTGGCCTGTCTACCACGAAGAAGGGGAAGCCATGGCTATTGAAGGCGCTTCAACGACTCGTTCGATAAGCCCAGGTGAGCGCTATGAAGGACTGAACCACATAGCCGAATTACGGGCAAAGGTATTCGGTCATAACGTTGAGTCAGAGCTTGAGCGGTTTATTGAAGCTATGAGCGACCCGCGGGATGCCAACAATAAGCAAAACAAGCGAGCATTAGCCGCCATCTATTTTATGGCAAATATTCCGGCAGAACGTCACAGCGTCAAAATCAGTGAGCTGATGACTGACGAAAAGCGGGAGCTGATAAAAGCAATGAACCATTTTCGTGCAGTGGTGAGCTTATTTCCTAAACGGCTAACCATGCCGAATTAAACCCACAACAGAAATAATGGCGTAAACCCGCCGGGCATTCTTTTGCCCAAATTCAGGAGAAACACAATGCGAAATATTGAAACCAGAACCACCAAAACCGGGCCAGATGATGCCGGGCTTAACCTGATGTTGACTGAGGCGCGCATGGAAGAGCGCCGGGGCCGCGCTGATGTATTTGCTGCGCATCTGGAAAAACTGGCAGTGCATATCACCCGCGACAAACTCAATGGCATTGAGGCTGCAGAGCTTCTGCGTAATGCCGCCGAATTCATCCAGAACGAAGCGCAGGAGATCCACTGATGGCTGATTCAATGGACCTTGTGCAAGAGCGTGTAGAAGAAGAACGCCAGCGCCACATCCACACCGCCCGTAACAAAGCTCCGGGCGTTTCCCGTGTTCTTTGCATTGATTGCGATGCACCGATCCCGCCAGCTCGTCGCCGCGCTATTCCGGGTGTGCAGTGCTGCATCACCTGTCAGGAAATCGCAGAGCTGAAAGGCAAGCACTACAACGGAGGTGCTGTATGAGCACCATCCTGAAATGGGCGGGCAATAAAACCGCTGTCATGCCTGAGCTGATGAAGCATCTGCCAGCCGGTTCTCGCCTGGTTGAACCGTTCGCGGGATCGTGCGCGGTGATGATGGCGACAGACTATCCTCAGTATCTTGTCGCGGACATTAACCCTGACCTGATTAATCTCTATCGCCAGATTAAATTGAACAGTGAGCGGTTTATTGCTTACGCGCAGGGATTTTTTGAGGGCGCGAAGGGCGAGACTGCTTATTACAACACCCGGCAGGATTTTAACCATTCATCGAATGTATGCCATTTCTGGAAAGCTATATTTTTCCTTTATCTTAATCGCCACTGCTATCGTGGATTATGCCGCTACAACCTGAGCGGACATTTCAATGTCCCTTACGGAAACTATAAAAAACCCTATTTCCCTGAAAAGGAAATTCGTGCATTTGCCGAAAAGGCCCAACGTGCCACGTTCATCTGCTCCAGCTATGACGAAACGCTGGCAATGTTGCAGGCGGGTGATGTGGTTTACTGCGATCCGCCTTATGACGGTACTTTTGCGGCATACCACACGGCAGGATTTACTGAGGATGATCAGTATCACCTGGCGTCTATTCTTGAGCGTCGTTCATCAGAAGGTCATCCGGTTATTACTTCCAATAGTGATACCTCCCTGATCCGTTCCATTTATCACAACTTCACCCGGCACAGCATCACCACAAAGCGAAGCATGGGTGTTGAGGCCGGAGAAAGTAAGTCTGCAGCGGAAATTATCGCTGTTTCTAAACAACGCTTTTGGATTGGATTCGATCCGGCAAGAGGTCCTGATTGTTCTGCAGTGCATGAGGTGCACGCGTGAGCCATCACGATGTTAAAAACTACGGCGGCGCATCTGATGCCGCCGCTGCTTTTGCCTGGAATGCCCCGAAAAAAGCCGTCAATCCATACCACGACCCGGCAGAAGTTGCGCCGGGTTCTGCGCTTTCAAACCTGATCACTCTCTACGCTGCGGACAACGAGCAGGAAAAGCTGCGCCGCGAGGCGTTGAGCGATGAGGTCTGGGAACGCTATTTCTTTAATGAGTCCCGTGATCCTGTCCAGCGTGAAATGGAGCAGGATAACCTCATTAGCCGCGCCAAAATGGCGCGGGAACAACAGCGGGCCAATCCCGACCTGGTGATCATCGCTGATGTAAGCGCTGAGCCATCCCACGTCAGAAAACCGCTGCTGGAACGGATTAAATACTTTCATGACCTGGGCAGGGCAAAGGCGTATTCCCGCTATCTGCGCGAAACTATCAGGCCATGCCTTGAGCGTCTGGCGCGTGTGCGTGACAGCCAGGTGTCTGCTTCCTTCCGTTTTATGGCAAGCCATGACGGGCTGGAAGGCTTGCTGGTTTTGCCTGAAATGAATCAGGACCAGGTGAAACGCCTGTCTACCCTGGTTGCGGCGCACATGAGCTTGTGTCTTGATGCAGCCTGCGGTGATCTGTTCGTCACGGATGACGTAAAGCCAGAAGAAATCCGCCAGTCATGGGAGAGGGTAGCGGCAGAGGCCATGCGTCTTGATGTTGTCCCGCCAGCCTTTGAACAGCTCCGCCGTAAAAAACGCCGCCGTAAGCCTGTGCCCTATGACCTTATTCCGGGATCGCTGGCGAGGATGCTGTGTGCAGACTGGTGGTATCGCAAGTTATGGCGGATGCGTTGCGAGTGGCGGGAGGAGCAGTTGCGCGCTGTCTGCCTGGTCAACAGGAAAGCGTCCCCGTATGTCAGCTATGAAGCTGTGATCCATAAGCGCGAACAGCGCCGCAAGTCGCTGGAGTTTTTCCAGTCGCATGAGCTGGTGAATGCCGACGGCGACACGCTGGACATGGAAGACGTGGTTAACGCCAGCAACAGCAATCCGGCACACCGTCGCAACGAGATGATGGCCTGTGTTAAAGGACTGGAGCTTATCGCGGAAATGCGCAGTGATTGCGCCGTGTTCTATACCATCACCTGCCCGTCACGCTTCCACGCGACCCTCAACAACGGCAGGTCGAATCCAAAGTGGACCAGTGAAACGGTCCGGCAGAGCAGTGATTATCTGGTCGATACCTTCGCCGCATTCCGCAAGGCTATGCACAAAGCCGGGCTGCGTTGGTATGGCGTCCGCGTTGCAGAGCCGCACCACGACGGCACCGTACACTGGCATCTGCTGTGCTTCATGCGCAAAAAAGAGCGTCGGACCATCACTGCGCTACTGCGTAAATTTGCCATCCGGGAAGACCGCGAGGAGCTGGGGAACAATACGGGGCCGCGTTTCAAGTCTGAGCTGATTAACCCCCGCAAAGGCACGCCGACAAGCTACATCGCAAAATACATCAGCAAGAACATCGACGGACGCGGGCTGGCTAAAGAAGTCAGCAAGGAAACGGGCAGATCACTGCGCGACAGCGCGGAGCACGTCACCGCCTGGGCATCACTGCATCGCGTCCAGCAGTTCCGTTTCTTTGGCATTCCGGGTCGCCAGGCATACCGCGAGCTGCGTTTGCTGGCGGGTCAGGCTGGCAGAGTGCAGGGCGATAAAAAAGCAGGTGCGCCGGTTCTGGAAAATCCACGGCTGGACGCAGTTTTGGCTGCTGCAGATGCCGGGTGTTTTGCCACCTACATCATGAAGCAGGGCGGCGTACTGGTTCCCCGCAAACATCACCTGGTCAGAACGGCATACGAACTTAACGATGAGCCGAGCGCCTACGGCGACCACGGTATTCGTATCTATGGCATCTGGTCCCCGATCATTGAGGGCCGGATCTGCACGCACGCAATCAAGTGGAAGATGGTCCGTAAGGCCGTTGACGTTCAGGAGGCGGCAGCCGACCAGGGCGCTTGCGCCCCTTGGACTCGTGGCAATAACTGTCCCCCTGTTGAAAAAATGTACCAGACAGGGGGCGAATTACCGGGCAGGCAAGAACCTGCAGCCCTGCCGGACTTCGAGAATATGAGCAAAAAGGAGCTGCGAGAGCTGACAGCGAGGCTGCGACTGGTCAAACCGAAGCGCCGGAAAGGGTACAAACAGGAAATTTCGGATCACCAACGGCTGCAGCTCGACGCTGAACTGAGGTCCAGAGGTTTTGATGCGAGTGAAACGGAGGTGGATCTGCTTCTGCGTGGCGGCAGCCTGCCATCTGGAGCCGGGTTGCGCCTCTTCTACCAGAACCAGCGTCTGCAGGAGGATGACAAATGGCGGCAGTGGTACTGAAAAAGTCAGGATTGAGCTTATCTATTAATCAAAGGGTTAGCTGAGTAAAAAACCATTTCAGCTTTAAATACATATGTTGTACTGTATGTATAAACAGTAATAAGGGGAGGGAGTTGTGAACGATTTGTTCATGGAGTCACTTGCACTGCAGCGGATAGAACTTATGGCCCGGCTGGTCGCCAGCTCAGATTGTAGCGATGACGACAAGGAGGTTGCGATCTCGTGGCTGTCGGAGCTGACGAGCGATCTCGTTACCAGGCTGAATGAATACGGAGTAGGGCAGGATGAGAGTAAGCATTAGTGCTTTCGCACCATGGGAAACTCCCTCCCATATGACATCCTGCGGTTTAAGAATGCAGTGCATGTCTATGGTGCATGGATTCGCATGATCCAAAGAGGATCGCAATGGGTCGGGGCCGCCAGAACTGGCGCGCTTTCCGGCCCGTCATGCACCTGCATGAAAACCACTACACAAAGTGGGCAGGCGTGGCGGGGATACGAGCGCGCGCACAAGCAAAACCTATAAGTTGTGTTTTTTTTAAGAAAAAATTCTATATGTAGTATTACCTATAAGGTAAACATAATATTTAGGACGAACGGAACTTATAAGCTATATTATGTCTAAAAAAGTGTCTAACCAGATGAGGCATGATGAATGAGCGGAAGATACAAACAGGCACCCCTATCGTATGTTGTAGGGAGAATTACAACCAGTGCTTTGGCTGACTTAAAGTCAGAACAGATGGCAGAACTGCAGCAAAGTTTAACTATGCTTGGTTTCATTAACAAGGAAATCTCTACTGTTCATGAATTGGATTTTGCAGCATTAAATCCAAGTCTGGATAGCGGTGCACCTTTCAATCAAGTGAAGAGGACTGCTTTTTTAAATATAGATAGTACTAAAGTGATTATTTTTGATTCTGATTCAATTGAATTAAGGACTACTTCTTACATAAAATACGATTATTTTATGGATGATTTTGATTCAGTATTGAAAGCCTTCATTAAATCAGTTCCTGCTTATGGAAAAGCTGCTATTAATGAAGCTATTTTAGCTTACGTAGATGTTATTGTTCCCGTGGGTGAATATCAATTATGTAATTTTTTCAAATACGAAGAAAATGCTTTACCAATGTCTTCTTTCGGTCGAAGAAAGAATATATTCGCCGTAGCAAAGACAGAATTAAATGAGATCATTGATGCAACACATAGAGTCTATGTTTCATTAGAACAGTTACCTCAGCGTATAAGACGCCTCCTTCCTGATGCTATGATGGAGCCTGAATCTAAATTTGTGATGCCAATATCTATAACACATGAACCAAAAAAAGAAAGCTCTGAGCCATATATTATATTGACCACTCAGGCGGCTCAGCTACATGTTGGCAAAGTTCTTGAAGAAATGAGTGCGCAACAATTGTTTAGTGATTCTCACTTAAATTGTGGAAATGCTTTTAAAGAAATGATAAACAAAGACGTGTGTAACATAGTTTGGGAATATTCAGAAGAGTAAGGAGGGCATATGTCAGCAATTTCTTTTAATGATTTTAATAATGGCTACTTAAGTCCGTTTGCTGGGAAAAATATTGATGCTGCACACGGTAATATAAATAGAGAAGAGCTTTATTTACACGCATATACAACTGAAAATGATAACCCAGTTGGCAGAAAACGTTTGTTCAAAAACATGAGCCTGGATAGAATATTACGTCATCAATATAGCGACAGGCATGCATTTACATTTATTGAGAATTACGCTCCCGGCGACATAAAGCGTATGCTTCATGGCGACTATTTTTCTCTAATCCAAACGTATATACTTGATTATGCTAACGATTTAGATTGTTATGCCATTTCAGATATGGTTGAAAAAATCAAAAAGACTTTTGGGTTATCAACTTCAAATGTCGCTGTTATTGTTGGTGTCTCAAGAGCTACTATTTATAACCATATTTCTTGTTCATCTAAAGTTGATGTCAGTGATTACCAGAATCTTTTTCACTTAGCAAAAGCTGTAGAAGAAAGAGGGTATAATGTTTCAAAAGGATTGAAATCCGTTTCTGTAGAGGGTAAGACTTTATTGAAGCATTTAACTACTGAACCTTTTGAGTTTGAAAAACTTATCGAAGTATGTAAAATTGTATCTTCCAAGCTGTCAAGCATGAATACCGCTAGAACTGCGACTATTTATGATCAAAAATTAACATCAATAATAAGTAATAAATAATTAGAGGTTAATGATGAGCATTTTGATTGATTTAGGAGTCAGGCAGTTCAAGTTTATGTCGCTAGAATTTTGTGACGCTGACTTCATTGCATCTCTGTCGCAACACCGTGCGACAGAGTCTTTTCGTGGTAAGGTTGCCAAGATAGAGGATTTTCTTTTAATAATCAGCCAAGATTGCGATATAGCTAGCAATTCCTTTGATTATATTGAAGTGCTTGTGTTCAGAAAAGCCAAGTCAAAAGATCGCCGGGGGGCAAAATCTATTGAGTATGCTAGGAATGTCCATAAAATTTTCTTGAAAGATAGCGATGATTACGTCTTAAAGAAAGAAGAGGTTAGTCTTTTATCAAAACAATTTTTTATTACAGAATTGGAAAGGTTGAAGCACAAAGAACAGCTTTATTTGAACGAGTTCAAGAATGAAAATAATAAAGGCATCCTTTTGTCATGGTTAGTAAACTACTATGCTAGAAGGCCTCTGCCTGATGGATTTAATCGGTCGCTCTTTGATAAGTATATAAAAAATCCTGAAGGTCATCCCTTACAGAATTTTTTGATTAAGTATTATAATGAAATTTTAGATGTTTATGCTTTCGTTTATCCTATGGACGAAGAGGATGCATCTGAATATGACGTAACTTTGACTGCGTTACTAAGTCAAACTTGTACTGAAGATCAAGGAGATGCAATTTCAAAAGAGCTAGATTTAATTATAGGTGATATTAATAAACAAGATGAAAAGTTAAATATGATGCAGGCCACAGGGAATTGCCTACATGATGCGGCTTTGATGGATTATGCATTAATGCCCCATGAATTTTCAATGGAAAACGAGATTCAAACAAGAAAACTTACATTAGATTTTCTTTGTTGGATGCCTAAAGATGAAGATGAACCCTGAAATTACTCAGGGTATAATTCGATAGGTTCGCATTGAGTATCAGTTTTCCACATCAAGTATATAGGGTGAAAAAGTGATAATTTCTTCCTCTATCCATTCATTAAACTCAATTATTCTTTTTTGTAATGGAATCAATTCGTTGCGAACAAAAACATGGCTAGCCTTTTCGATATCCCCAAACCCCCCGACATTGCTCGGCATAATCCCCATCATCTGCGGCGGAACACGGTGCGCCGCCATCATGTCGTCCCGGCTCACGTTCTTGATATTCAGAAACTCATCCTTAGCCGCGACCTCAGACAACGGGATGATCTGAATCCCGTCCTTTTTACCGTTGGGCGAGTACATAAATAGGTTGCGGAAGTTCCCTGGCCCTTTGGCGCTTTTCATGGCCTGACGGATATTATTCACGTCCTCCTGGTTCTGCGCGGCGTCGGTCATGTACATGATGAAACCCGCGTGGCTACCGTTGATGTAATATTTCCGGCGGAACAGCGTTGCCGACTCGTTCAGCAGGGCGGACGGAATGGCGGACAGGTATTCCGGCAGGCCGTAAATCTCCTGGTTCAAATCCGGCTCCATCAGATGGAAGATGCTGCCTTTGGTGAACTCATACGGCTGCGTGGTCAGGCCATATTGCACAAACCAGTAAGTATCGAGATCGATGCCTCGACGGGTATATTTCGCCAGCGATGGCTCCAGTGACAGAATCCCGCCGAGCCGATTGGTGCGTTTCTCCAGGTACGCGTTACCAAACACCAGATAGTCCTGCACGAAACGGCTGAATGCCTGCTGGCTCAGCAGCGGGTGCGGGATAAACGTGCTGGTCAGAATGTTGCGCTTAACGGCAATCGGTGAGCTGTGATGCACGGCGGCGCGATAAGTCCGGGCCAGGCCGTCAAAGCTGACAGGCGGCTCATACCATCTGTCCATCTGCACGCATTCCACGTAATCCAGCAGTTCGCGGCGGTCCAGTACCGGGATCGGGTCGCCAAAGCTGAATGCCTCCGCAGACATGGCGCTGGATGGCTGGGCGGTTGCTTCCGCTGGTACGGTGCTGGTGAGGGCGTCGTGTTCACTCATCAAAAAATCTCCACAATGTTGCTGGTATTGGCGGCCTCGCCCTGCAGCGGTTCGTTAAACAGTGCGTGCATCGTTGCCCAGGCCAAATCTGCGTGGCTGGCTTCTTCACTGCGGCTGGCTTCGTAGGTCGGGCGGTTGCCGCTGGCGGTGGTGGCCCGGCGGATAGCCATGAAAGACTGCGCAATGTCGGTGTGTCCGGCGTCGAACTCCAGGCGGCGGTGGCTGATAATGTCGTATGCCTTGAGGACCAGGGCGTTTTTGACGTTCGGGTTGTAAACAAACTCACGCACGGCAGGGAAGAACGCCTTCACGTTCTCGTAAACGCCGTGACCCACGCCCGTTGAGTCGATGCCGATATAGGTCACGTTGTACTGCTGGGTCAGTTGTTTGATGGCGTCGGCCTGGGCGCGGAAGTCCATCCCGCGCCACTGGTGGCGCTCCAGAATACGGAACTTGCCGCCCGGCACGGCAGGCGGTGCCATGACCACACATCCGGCGCTGTCGCCGTTCTGCGTGCCTTTTGCCGGGTCGTAGCCGATCCACACTTCACGCCAGCCAAACGGGCGCAGGGCCAGAGCCTGAAAATCGGTCCAGACTTCCCAGCTGTCCACCATGCACGCCTGCAGCTCGCTGAGGGGGAACACTGACGCGAGGTCGTCGATAAATTCACACATCAGCAGGTTCTGGTACTCGTCCGGGCTGTACTCCATGCGTAGCTGGTCGATGTCGAACAGGTTACAGCCGCCACGCACCGCATCTTCCACGGTGACAATCTGGCGGTATTGTCCGTCCGGGCAGAGCAGGCCAGGGGCCAGGCTGCCGTGGGTCAGGTCAATGTCCACTTTGTCCGTTTTGGCGCGGCCCCGGTTGAACAGTGCTCCCGACCAGAACGGATAGGCACTGTGTGTCAGACTGGATGGCGTTGAGAAGTAGGTTTGCCGCCAACGCTTATGGATCGCCATGCCGGAGGCCACTTTGCGCAGCTCCTGGAATTTCGGTATCCAGAAATATTCGTCCAGGTACAGGTTGCCGTGGTAGCTCTGCGCGGTGCGGGCGTTGGTGCCCAGAAAATAGAGCGTTGCGCCGTTGGGGAGCACCATCGGATCGCCTTTCAGCTCAACATCCACCTCTTTGGCGAAGTCGATGATGTACTGCTTGAAGACGTGCGCCTGGGCCTTACTGGCTGACAGAAAAATCTGGTTACGCCCGGTGGTGATGGCGTCAATCAGTGCCTCACGGGCAAAGAAGAAGGTTGCACCAATCTGACGGGATTTAAGCAGGTTGCGGATGCGGTGACGGTTGCCTGCCTCCCACCAGTGTCGCTGATAGGCGAACATCGAGCTGTGGAAAATCTCCTGCAGCTTTTCGGTCTGTTCATCGCTGAAAACGTTCTTTTCCGCTGGCTTGCGCGGACCTTTGTTGCGGTTTGCCACGTTGGGGTTAAGGTCGGCCTCGTTGCCGCCGTCATTAAATTTGCCGATGCGGGCATGGCGTTCTGACTGGCGCGCCAGCAGGTCAATCTCTTTGAAGTCTTTCCCTTCCTTCTGCTCCTTCATGATGAGCTGGCAGTAACGCGCGGCAGTGGTGAGCTGCATCTGATCCAGCGGGCCATACTCGCCCCACTTGTCGCGCTTCTTCCAGCTGTGTACGGTTGCAACTTTCTCGCCCAGCATTTCAGCAATGCGGGCTACGCGGTATCCCTGAAAGTACAGCAGCATAGCCTGCCGACGGGGATCGAGGTCTGCGGGTGTCAGTGTCATGTCCATGGCACAAGCCTACGGCCTTGCCTGATGCCTTTCCCCGGCTGCGTTTTGTGTAGTGAACCCCACAAAGCCCGCGCGTTGTTTCACTCCCCCCATCCCAGCAAACATAAGGCTCCAGTAAGTTATTTCTAACGGAGCATGGCTCATGACAGCGAAAGCAAAGCGTTTCCGCATCGGGGTGGAAGGTGCCACCACTGACGGACGCGAAATCCAGCGTGACTGGCTGGTGCAGATGGCAGCCAGTTACAACCCGGCGGTGTATACCGCGCAGATTAACCTTGAGCACATCAAGTCCTACGTGCCGGACAGCACCTTTAACCGCTACGGCACCGTGTCTGCACTGGTTGCTGAGGAAATTAAAGACGGTCCGCTGGCAGGCAAGATGGCGCTGTATGCCGACGTCACCCCGACCGATGCGCTTGTGGCCCTGGTGAAGAAAGGCCAGAAGCTTTTCACCTCCATGGAAGTCAGTCCGCAGTTTGCCGACACCGGGAAAGCGTATCTGGTCGGACTGGCAGCTACCGATGACCCGGCAAGCCTCGGCACTGAAATGCTGACATTCAGCGCCAGCGCCACCTATAACCCGCTGGCAAACCGCAAGCAGAACCCGGAAAACCTGTTTTCTGCTGCCGCTGAAACGGTTATCGAACTGGAAGAATCGCCGCCGTCCCTCTTTTCCCGTGTCACTGCGCTGTTTGCCAAAAAAGAGCAGACCGATGATGCGCGTTTCTCTGATGTGCATAAGGCCGTGGAGCTGGTCGCTACTGAGCAGCAGAGCTTTGGCGAGCGCACGGACAAATCCCTGTCAGAGCAGGAAACGCGCCTGTCTGAGCTGGAAACTTCACTGCAGCAACAGCAGGCCGATTTTGCGGCGCTGCAGCAGCAGCTGAATGCCGAAGACAGCCGCAAGGATTACCGCCAGCGTGCACCGGGCGGTGACGCTCCGGCTGGCACCGTAACTAACTGCTGATGGAGCACACAACCCAATGAAACAGAAAACCAAATTTGCCTTTAACGCCTACCTGATGCAGCTGGCCCGCCTGAACAATGTTCCGGTGGAGGAATTGTCCAGCAAGTTCACGGTGGAACCCACCGTGCAGCAGACCCTGGAAGACCAGATTCAGCAGTCCGCCGCGTTCCTGACCCTGGTTAACGTCATGGGCGTGTCTGAGCAGTCCGGTCAGCTGCTGGGGCTGGGGGTGGGCAGCACCATTGCCGGAACGACCGACACCACCACCAAAGAGCGCGAAGCGGTTGATCCAACGCTGATGACGGACGTGGAATACAAGTGCGAACAGACCAACTTTGACACGGTACTGACCTACGCGAAGCTGGACCTGTGGGCTAAATTCCAGGACTTCCAGCTGCGCATCCGTAACGCCATCATCCAGCGCCAGGCCCTGGACCGCATCATGATCGGCTTTAACGGCGTGAAGCGTGCCAAAACCTCCAATCGCGTTGATAACCCGCTGCTGCAGGATGTGAACAAAGGCTGGCTGCAGAAAGTGCGTGAAGATGCGCCGGACTGCGTGATGGGCAGCACCACCGATGCCGACGGCACCACCACGGCAGACCCGGTAAAAGTCGGGCCGGGTGGTCAGTACATCAATCTGGACGCAGTGGTGATGGATGCCGTCAACGAACTTATCGACCCGATTTTCCAGGACGATGACGGTCTGGTGGTGGTCTGTGGGCGTGCCCTGCTGGCGGACAAATATTTCCCGCTGGTCAACAAAGAGCAGGACAACAGCGAAAAAATTTCCGCCGATCTCATCATCAGCCAGAAACGCATGGGCGGTCTGCAGGCGGTGCGTGCGCCGTTCTTCCCGGCGAATGCTCTGCTGGTCACTCGCCTGGATAACCTGTCCATTTACTGGCAGGAAGAAACCCGCCGCCGTGCCGTTATCGACAATCCAAAGCGTGACCGCATCGAAAACTTTGAATCCGTCAACGAGGCGTACGTGGTGGAAGACTACCGCTGCGTGGCTCTGGTGGAAAACATTGATATCGGTGATTTCAGCGCCCCCGTTGCACCGGAAGGTGGGGAATAACGCATGAGCCTGAGTCCCGCACGGCAACACCGCCTGCGCGTTCAGGCTGAACAGGCCGCCCGCATGGGCGGCAGTGTTCGGCATGCGTCGGGCTATGACCAGATGCTGCTGCAGCTGGCAGAAGACAAGCGCCGCCTGAAAGGTATTCAGTCCACGGTGACAAAGGCGCAAATCAAGGTGGAGTTGCTGCCGAAATATGCCGCCTGGGTGGATGGCGTGCTGGCGGCTGACGCTGCACACCAGGATGACGTGGTGATGTACGCCATGCTCTGGCGCATTGATGCCGGTGATTATGCCGGAGCGCTGCAAATCGCCGGGCACGCGTTGCGCCATGGCTGGGTGATGCCGCTGGGCAACCGCAACACGCAGACGGTGCTGGTTGAGGAGCTGGCAGACGCAGCGCAGGTCGCCATCACCGCCTCACAACCTTTTGAGACGGAGTTTTTGCTGCAGGCGCTGGATATGACGGACGGCACCGACATGCCGGATCAGTCCCGCGCCCGTCTGCATAAAGCCATTGGCCTTTTGCTCTGCGAAACCAGCCCGGCCTCTGCCCTGAATCACCTCACTCATGCGCTGCAGCTGGACCCACGCTGCGGTGTGAAAAAAGACAAAGAACGGCTTGAGCGCAGACTGCGCAACGAGAGTCAGTGACGGAACGTGCCCCGCGCACGGGCGGCACGGGATGGCGACAGGCAGCGCCTTATCAAAATCCCGTTCACCGCCCACTTTTTCAGGAGAAAGCTGTATGCAGTTTGTTGCGCCTGAGCAGGCCCCGGAACAGGCGGAGGTCATCAAAAACACGCCGTTCTGGCCCGATGTGGACCTGTGCGAATTTCGCAGCGTGATGCGCACTGACGGCACGGTAACGCCCGCCCGGCTGAAACAGCTGGCGCTCACGGCAATATCAGAAGTCAACGCGGAGCTGTACACCTTCCGCCAGCGCCAGCAGGTGCTGGGCTACCGGATGCTGGCAGATGTGCCTGCCGAAGAACTGGACGGCAAAAGTGAACGCCTGCACCACTACAGCAATGCGGTGTATTGCTGGGCGCGGGCGGTGCTGAATGAGCGTTACCAGGACTATGACGCCACGGCGTCTGCGGTAAAGCGCGGGGATGAGCTGACGGAGGCCTGCGCCGATCTGTGGCGTGATGCCCGCTGGGCTATCAGCCGGGTGCAGGATGCGCCGCACTGCATGGTGGAGCTTATCTGATGAAAGTGCGTGCGCACCAGTATGACACGGTGGATGCACTTTGCTGGCGTCACTACGGGCGCACGCAGGGTGTCACTGAGCAGGTGCTGCGGGCAAATCCGGGGCTGGCTGAATATGGCCCCTTTTTACCTCACGGGCTGCAGGTGGAGCTGCCGGATATTACGGAAACGCCCACCGTGCAGACCGTTCAGCTATGGGACTGAACCATGACGCTTGAACGAATCAGCGCCTTTATCACCTGGTGTATCGCCGTTGTGCTGGCGTGGATGGGGAATCTGTCCATCAAGGATGCGTCCACGGTGGGCGGCGTATTGATTGGCGCGCTGATGCTGCTGATCAACTGGTACTACAAACACAAAACTTACCAGCTGCTGCGTGCCGGGCGGCTCTCGCGGGAGGCGTATGAATCCATCAATCGTTAAGCGCTGCCTGGTGGGCGCGGTGCTGGCCATCGCCGCCACACTGCCGGGTTTTCAGTCACTCCACACCTCGCTGGATGGCCTGAAACTGATTGCAGATTACGAGGGCTGCCGTCTTCAGCCGTACCAGTGCAGCGCGGGTGTGTGGACCGATGGCATCGGTAACACTTTCGGCGTGGTGCCGGGCCGGGCCATCACTGAACGGCAGGCGGCGGGGATGCTCATCAGCAACGTGCAGCGCGTGGAAAGGGCCCTGGAAAAATGTGTGCGGCAGACGGTGCCGCAAAAGGTCTATGACGCGGTGGTGTCATTTACGTTCAACGTCGGCACGGGCAATGCCTGCAGCTCCACGCTGGTGAAGTTGCTCAATCAACAGCGCTGGGCAGATGCGTGCCGACAGCTGCCGCGCTGGGTGTATGTCAAAGGTGTGTTCAATCAGGGGCTGGACAACCGCCGCGCGCGGGAAATGGCCTGGTGCTTAAAAGGAGCATAACGAAATGAAAAAGAAAATCATGAGCATGTTTTTCAAGCTGGTATGGGTTGTGCTGTTGGTTGCTGGCCTGCTGTATCCGCGCAGCGGTGTGCCGGTTCTGGTTGGTGCTGCAGTCTGGGTGTCTTATTTTCTTGCCTGGCTGCTGGCGGCCCTTTGTATTGTCGGATGGTTCGCCGGGGAGCGCGTGCGCGATGAGGTCAGAGCGGCGCTGCTGAAATTCAAATCTCACCCGGCAAAACCTGTACGCACCTGGGCAATGAGGCTGCTTATTGTTCTCTGCCTGGCATTTTCGGGATGGGTGATCACTCTGGTGTTTTATCTGCTGACGGTGGCCCTGTACCAGATTGCCCGTGTGCGAACTTATGAACCTGTGGTGGCCTGATGCGTGTGCTGGCGGTAATGCTGGCGCTGGTACTGACGGCGCTGGGCTGGCAATCGTGGCAGCTCAATAACGCCAGCCACACCATCGAAACCCAGGAAGCTGCGCTGAAAAGCAAAAATCAGGAGCTGGCGAAGAAAAACAGCCAGCTGATCGGCCTGTCCATCCTGACAGAAACCAACAGCCGGGAGCAGACGCGACTTTATGCAGCGGCGGAGGATACGCGCTCATTGCTGCATCAGCGACAGAACCGGATCGAGGAGCTAAAACGTGAAAACGACGATTTGCGCCGCTGGGCTGACACTCTTTTGCCTCCTGATGTTGTCAGGCTGCGCGAAAGACCCATCCTCACCGGAGGTGCAGCTTACCGTGAGTGGCTGTCCAAAGGTGACGCAGTGCCGCCTGGAAAGGTCAGCGCCACGCAGTAACGGCGATCTTCTGACCCTGCTTGATGAAACGGAGGCCGCCTGGGCGGTCTGTGCCGACAAAGTGGACACCATCGTGTCATGTCAGGAGCGAGACAGTGAACAAGCCGCAGTCCCTGCGCGCCGCGCTGAATAAGTCGGTGGCCTACGTTCGGGAAAACCCGGACAAGCTGCATCTGTTTGTGGATAAAGGCTCACTGGTGGCAACCGGGGCCAGTTCCATGTCATGGGAATATCGTTACACCCTGAATGTGGTGATTGAAGACTTTAGCGGCGATCAAAACCTGCTGATGGCCCCGGTGCTGCTGTGGCTGATAGAGAGTCAGCCTGATGCCATCAACAACCCGGAACTGCGCGAAAAGCTGTTTTCCTTTGAGGTGGATATTCTGCGCAATGACATTTGCGATATCAGCCTGGACCTGCAGTTGACGGAGCGCATTCTGGTTAGCGCTGAGGGCGGGACCTCAGTCGTTAAGGCGGAGCCGGAGCCAGATGAACCAGAAGAAATGTGGACGGTGAGCCGTGGATGAGCTGCAGAAAGTAGACGCCTGGCTGGCTGCGCTGTTGGCAAATCTGGAACCAGCGGCGCGAAAGCGAATGATGCGGGAACTGGCGCAGCAGTTGCGCCGGACACAGCAGAACAACATCCGTCTGCAGCGCAATCCTGATGGGACGGGCTACGAGCCGCGCAGGGTCACTGCCCGTACAAAGAAGGGCCGCATTAAGCGGCAAATGTTCGCCAAACTCCGCACCACGAAATACCTGAAAACCGCAGCCAGTGCCGATTCCGCCAGCGTGCAGTTTGATGGTCAGGTGCAGCGTATTGCCCGCGTTCACCATTACGGCCTCCGTGATCGTGTCAGTCGGAAAGGTCCGGAGGTGCGTTATACAGAACGCCGTTTGCTGGGTGTTAACGATGAAGTTAAGACGGTGACTAAGGACACTTTATTGCGCTGGCTGGCAGGAGGGTAGGACCTTAAAGTGAGCCGACCATAAAGTCAGCTCATTTAAATTAGTTAATTATTATTGCCGTTATTCCTGCTTGGTGATTAGGAATAATTGATAACTTATTTTTATTGCTAGCTTCTTTTAATAACCCTGAAAATTCAGGAATAGTAAGGAATCCAGCAATTCCTTTTTTTTCAGCAGTATCAATAAATCTGCTCCCATGTTCATTAAATAGCAACGTAAGCGGAGCGGAGTCATCTTCAATTTTTTGAAAAAGTACTGATCCATCGGCGGCGGCGTCAACGCGTATAATTGGCATTTATTAGCTCCAGTGGTTGAGAACAACGCAATTGTACCACGAATAGCACAACGTCATCGGGATGGCCCGCCCACCGAAAAATGACATTCTCAGCAACTATGAACACACAACTCACCGAAATCATGCGCCTTATCACCAACCTGATCCGCACCGGTACTGTAACCGAAGTGGACCGGGACAACTGGCTGTGCCGGGTGAAAACGGGCGACCTTGAAACTAACTGGATTAACTGGCTGACGCTGCGCGCGGGCAATTCGCGCACCTGGTGGAAACCGTCCGTGGGTGAGCAGGTTGTGCTTTTCAGTCTGGGCGGCAATCTGGAAACTGCGTTTGCGCTGCCTGCTGTCTACTCCAATCAGTTTCCTCCACCGTCCGACTCTGAGGACGGCAGCGTGACGGAATACCCGGACGGCGGCTGGTTTGAGTACGAGCCTTCAACCGGGCGCTGGTATGTCCGGGGCATCAAGTCGATGGTTATCGAGGCGGCGGATAACGTCACCTTTAAAACCGGGGAGTTTGTCGTTGAAGCTGACACCACCCGCATTAACAGTGAGGTAGTGATTAATGGCGCTGTCACCCAGGGTGGCGGCCCGATGAGTTCTAACGGGATCGTGGCGGATGACCACGCACACAACAAAGTGAAGTCCGGCGGCGAGACATCAGGAGGTCCGGTATGACGATGTTTTCCGGCATGAGCAGTGCTACGGGCAAGGCCATCACCGACACCGAACATCTGCGCCAGTCCGTGAAGGACATTCTGATCACCCCGCAGGGCAGCCGCATTGCGCGCCGGGAATACGGTTCACTGCTGTCAGCCCTGATTGACCAGCCACAAAACCCGGCGCTGCGTCTGCAGATGATGAGCGCGGTGTACGTCGCGCTGATGCGCTGGGAGCCACGGCTGACGCTGGACGGCATCACCATCAACAGCAGCTTTGACGGTTCGATGGTGGTCGAGCTGACCGGGCGGCGTACTGACGGTGCGCCCGTTTCCCTTTCCGTATCAACAGGAGCAGAGAATGGCAGTTATTGACCTTTCCCAGCTTCCGCCGCCGCAGATTGTGGATGTGCCGGACTTTGAGACGCTGCTGGCTGAGCGTAAAGCGGCGTTTGTGGCGCTGCACCCGGCTGACCAGCAGGACGCGGTGCACCGCACACTGGCGCTGGAATCCGAACCGATTACCAAACAGCTGCAGGAAAGTGCCTACAGGGAAATTCTGCTGCGCCAGCGTATTAATGAGGCAGCGCTGGCGGTGATGGTGGCCTATGCCAACAGCAGCGACCTGGAGCAGCTCGGTGCTAACTACAACGTTAAGCGCCTCACGGTCACGCCTGCAGATGACGATGCCGTGCCGCCCGTGGCGGCGGTGATGGAAACCGACGAAGCGCTACGCCTGCGCATCCCGGCGGCCTTTGAGGGGCTGTCTGTAGCGGGACCCACGGCGGCCTACGAGTTTCACGCCAAAAGTGCGGACGGGCGCGTGGCAGATGCCAGCGCAACCAGCCCGGCCCCGGCTGAGGTGGTGCTGACCGTATTAAGCCGGGAGGGTGACGGCACGGCGGATGCTGACCTGCTGGCGGTGGTGGAAAAAGCGCTGAACAGTGAGAGCGTGCGCCCGGTGGCTGACCGCCTGACGGTGCGCGGGGCCTCTATTGTGAATTACAGCGTGCGCGCCTTGCTCTATCTCTACCCGGGACCGGAGTCTGAACCCATTCTGGAAGCGGCAAGGGTAAGTCTGCAGAAGTACATCGCCAGCCAGACCCGGCTGGGGCGGGATATTCGCCTGAGCGCCATCTATGCGGCCCTGCATGTTGAGGGCGTGCAGCGGGTGGAACTGCTTTCGCCGCTGGCGGATGTGGTGCTGGATAAAACCCAGGCCGCCTCCTGCACTGACTGGAGCGTGAGCGTCGGGGGTACGGATGAATAGCCTGCTGCCGCCGGGTTCGTCTCCGCTTGAGCGCCGACTGGCGGAGAGCTGCAGCGGCATTTCCGATCTGCAGGTGCCCCTGCGTGACCTCTGGAACCCGGCAACGTGTCCGGTTGCCTTTTTGCCGTATCTGGCCTGGGCGTTTTCGGTGGACCGCTGGGACGAAAGCTGGGCGGAGAGCGTGAAACGCCGGGTGGTGCAGGATGCTTTTTACATTCATCAGCACAAGGGCACAACCAGCGCTGTACGGCGGGTGGTGGAGCCGTTCGGTTTCCTGATCCGCATTCTGGAGTGGTGGCAGACCAACGAGGCCCCCGGCACGTTCCGGCTGGACATTGGCGTGCAGGACCAGGGCATCACGGAGGAAACCTATCTGGAGCTGGAGCGCCTGATCGGTGACGCCAAACCCTGCAGCCGCCATCTGATTGGCATGTCAATCAACCTGCAGACGAGCGGCCCGTTTTGGGTCGGGGCTGGCACCTACATCGGGGAGGAAATCACCGTTTACCCGTATATCAACGAAACCATTACGTCCGGCGGCCCGGTTTATGCGGGCGGGGCGGTCCATGTTATTGACACAGTGAGAGTGAACCCATGAGCGCAAAATTTTATACCCTGCTGACAGAGATCGGCGCGGCGAAACTGGCAAGCGCCGCCGCGCTCGGTGTTCCGCTGAAAATTACTAAAATGGCGGTGGGCGATGGCGGCGGTGTGCTGCCGACACCCAGCGCGCAGCAGACGGCCCTGATTGCTGAAAAGCGCCGGGCCGATCTCAATATGCTGTACATCGACCCGCAGAACAGCAGCCAGATTATTGCGGAGCAGGTTATTCCTGAAACAGAGGGCGGGTGGTGGATCCGTGAGGTTGGACTGTTTGATGAGACAGGCGCGTTGATTGCCGTCGGCAACTGCCCGGAAAGTTACAAACCGCAGCTGTCTGAGGGCAGCGGGCGCACGCAGACCGTGCGCATGGTGCTGATCACCAGTAGCACCGACAACATCACCCTGAAAATTGACCCGGCGGTGGTGCTGGCAACCCGCAAGTATGTGGATGACAAGGTGCTGGAGCTGAAGCTTTATGTCGACAGCCAGATGAAAGCGCATCTTGAGGATAAGAATCCACATTCACAGTATCCTTTGATTGCAAATGCGCTGAAAGAGCTTGCGGATGCTGGCATAGCTGATAAAGCAATTAAAAACCTTGGCTTATCGGGTGGCGTGGCGACTGGTGCCGTAGGGCGGCTCGTCGGGGTAACTGTGGTGAAGACGTCACAGCTCTATGCCAAAAACCCTGCAACGAAATTTGCCGTAGTTGAAGTACAGGGCGGTGGTGGTGCCGGCGGTGGCAGTACCTCAGTCACAGCAAACTCGACATGCTCCCTCGGTGGGGGCGGGACAAACGGTGCATACGCTAAAGTTGTTGTCCTCAATCCAGCAGACAAAACGCCAATAGCTATTGGTTCCGGCGGAGCGGCAGTCAGCGCAGCAACAGGTAACAGCGGTGGGGCGACCTCATTCGGTTCGATTACTGCACCGGGTGGATTCGGTGGCAACTCAATGTCTGCCAACTCAGTCCCTGCTGTTGCGGGAACCAACGGCGCAAACACGGTGGTTGATCCATCAGGCGCGGACATTGTGCTGATCAGTACACCGGTTCTGCAACCCGGTATCCTGGGCCTCCGCTTGTCCGGGACTGTTGGTGTTTCTGGCGCAGGAGGGCGGAGCGCCTTTGGAGATGGCGGATACGCCCGCGCGGCGCCAGATTTGTCAGGTATTGATGGCAAAGCCTACGGTTCGGGGGGCGGCGGATCTTACAGTGGCATCACTGCAGGAAGCCCGGCTCTTGCTGGGGGAAATGGCGCTCAGGGTGTCGTGGTTATTTGGGAGTACGCATGATGAATTATGCACTTATTACAAACGGTATCGTTAAAAATGTCGTAATTTGTGATTCAGATGAACTGGCAAGCTCGATGTTCTCCAGCCATAAAGTGGTAAAGCTACAGGATAGTCATGCTGGTATTGGGTGGGGATATGATGGTGTAAATTTCATTGAACCTGAGCGTGAGGAAAATGAAGAGTCATTCTTGCAGAATGAACCAAGCGAGAAGTTATAGCGCGGAATATTATCCCCCGCATCAGAGATGCGGGGGGAACGGTTAATTGACCAGATATTTTGTGACTTTGGTCCGCATCATTAACGCGGTATAGATAAATCCGCCAGTGAATCCAGCAACAAAGAATATGCCGGTTCTGATTTCCTCACTGACGCTTACCCCCATTGCGTTTAATAAATACTTTGTCAGATAAATGAACGCGAGGTGTGACAGATAAATACCAAAAGAGTAGGCGCTAATTGTTTTAATAAGCTGTGAGTCACAAGGTCTCTGTTCAAAGAAACGTTTCAGGATCAGGAACAGCCCCACACCGGAGATAGCAATGGGTAAGGATGTATCGTACCAATTCATAACCCAGTTAAACTTCTGTGTGTTGTAATCGCAAACCACCCGGAAGACCACGGGGAGAACGAACATCAGAACCTCAACAAACAAGCTGGTTCTGACTGTTCTGGCGGTGAGTACTGCATATCCAATCAGAAAGAAAAACAAATAGCCGCTATGCAGTCCGGTGTTGATTTTATCCAGTATATCAATGTTTATGCCCAAACTCCTGAGCGTAGCGGGCAGTTGATTTAATACCAAAATGAGTAAAGATAATTTGACCACATCTGTTGTGGTCAGATTTTTAACCATGCTGGACAGGAACGGTGCAACCAGGTACAGGCCAATAATGACATACATATACCACATGGGAGTGTTCCACTGGTTAGCGGGGTAAACTCCGTTATTGTTGGTAATAAACTGGAAAAGTGAAGTCGTGCCTAATGTTCCCATGGAGAGTTGTTTGAAAACATTCATCATCAGGCAATAGAAAATCAGAATAATGAAAAACTGTGGAATTCTTTGTCTGTAAATCTTGGATGCGTAGTTCCTGTCTGCGGCTTTTTGCAAAATCAAACCGCCTGAAATCATGAGAAATAAAGGGACGCCGAGGCGATCAATAGAAAAATAAAAACTTTTCAGGGCGATTAAAGAAACGCCAGCCTGTTCGTGGGCGTGGGTAAATACCACCAGGATTATGGCAATGAATCTTAGACTATCTAACCAGTGAATTCGGTTCATTGTTTAATTCCAGTATGCTCAATGATGATCAGCAAAGCGGCGTATTCTACACGATCATAGTCCGCTTAGAAAATTTGGTGCTGATACAGCATGTTACTAACCTTATCTCCGTGATTGTGTCATTCCCCACACAAAGCCCGACGCGTGCGCCACGCACGTATCAATCAGAACATAGTCGCACCCCTGTAAACTGGAGAAATGCCTTATGGCTCAGGATTACCACCACGGGGTGCGCGTTGAGGAAATCAACGAAGGCACCCGCACCATTACCACGGTGAGCACCGCCATTGTGGGAATGGTCTGCACCGGGGACGACGCCGACCCGTCAGTGTTTCCCCTCAATAAACCTGTCTTATTGACCGACGTACTGACCGCCAGCGGCAAAGCGGGCGAGTCCGGCACCCTGGCCCGTTCACTGGATGCGATTGCCGACCAGGCTAAACCTGTCACCGTGGTTATCCGCGTGGCGCAGGGCGAAACCGAAGCGGAAACCACCACCAACATCATCGGCGGTGTGACGGCTGACGGCAAAAAAACGGGCATCAAGGCGCTGCTCTCGGCGCAGTCTCAGCTGGGCGTTAAGCCGCGCATTCTCGGTGTGCCGGGCCATGACACGCAGGCCGTTGCCACCGAATTGCTGGGCGTGGCACAGAGTCTGCGCGGGTTCGCTTATCTGTCGGCCTATGGCTGCAAAACGATGGAAGAAGCGATCACTTACCGTGAGAACTTTAGCCAGCGTGAAGGGATGTTGATCTGGCCTGACTTCATCAACTTTGACACCGTGCTGCAGGCCGATGCCACAGCATTTGCCGCGGCCCGCGCCCTGGGTCTGCGTGCCAAAATCGACGAACAGACCGGGTGGCACAAAACCCTGTCCAACGTCGGCGTGAACGGCGTCACCGGGCTGTCGGCGGATGTGTTCTGGGACCTGCAGGACCCGGCAACCGATGCGGGGCTGCTGAACCAGAACGATATCACCACACTTATCCGCAAAGATGGTTTCCGCTTCTGGGGTTCCCGTTGCCTGAGCGATGATCCGCTGTTCGCTTTTGAGAGCTACACCCGCACGGCGCAGGTGCTGGCTGACACCATGGCAGAAGCCCACATGTGGGCGGTGGACAAACCGCTTAATCCGTCCCTGGCCCGCGACATTATTGAAGGTATCCGCGCCAAAATGCGCAGCCTGGTGAGTCAGGGTTATCTGATTGGCGGTGACTGCTGGCTGGATGAGTCCGTGAACGACAAGGACACGCTCAAGGCCGGGAAGCTGCTGATCGACTACGACTACACGCCAGTGCCACCACTGGAAAATCTGCTGTTACGCCAGCGCATCACGGACCAGTACCTGATGAATTTCGCCAGCCAGGTCAGCGCATAAGGGGGGCAACATGGCTTTACCACGTAAGTTAAAACACCTGAACCTGTTCAACGACGGGAACAACTGGCAGGGGATCGTTGAGTCCCTGACCCTGCCGAAATTCACCCGCAAGTTTGAGAAGTATCGCGGCGGCGGCATGGCTGGCGCGGTGGATGTGGACATGGGGCTGGATGACGGCGCGCTGGACACGGAATTTTCCATTGGTGGCATGGAGTCGCTGCTGTTTAAACAGCTGGCGAAGACCACCGCCGACGGCGTGCAGCTGCGCTTTACCGCATCCATCCAGCGCGATGACACCGGAGAAGTGCAGGCCGTGGAGCTGGTTGTGCGCGGGCGTCATAAAGAGATTGACTCCGGCGAGCTGAAAACCGGGGAGAGCAACGCCACCAAAGTCAGCAGCACCAACAGCTACGCCAAACTGACCATTAACGGCGAAGTGCTGTATGAGGTCGACACGATCAACATGGTTGAAATCGTGGACGGCGTGGACCTGATGGAAGCGCACCGTCGCGCAATCGGCCTCCAGTAACCCATAACGGCGCGGGCTACCGCGCCAGAACTCACTTTTTCAGGACAAGAACATGAGCGACAAAACAAACGAAAAAACCGTGGTACTGGATACGCCAATCCTGCGCGGCAAAAGCGAAATCAAAGAGGTGGTACTGCGTAAACCCCAGTCCGGCGCGCTGCGTGGCACCCGCCTGCAGGCCATTATGGATATGGACGTGAGCGCGATGATGACCATCATTCCGCGTATCTCCAGCCCGACGCTGACCCCGCAGGAAATGGCGGAGCTGGACCCGGCAGACCTCACCGCAATGTCCGTGGAGGTGGTCACTTTTTTGTTGAAGAAGTCGGTGCTTGCCGATTTGCCGACAGCCTGACGGTTGATGATCTGGTGGCAGATATTGCCACCATTTTTCACTGGCCGCCGTCCGTCACTGACGTTATGCCGCTGACTGAGGTGCTGGAGTGGCGGCATAAAGCAATCCTGAGAAGCGGGGCCAGCGATGAGTGATAACAACCTGCGCCTGCAGGTGGTACTGAATGCGGTTGATAAACTCACCCGCCCATTCCGAAATGCACAGGCCAGCACGAAAGAGCTGGCAGGTGCTATCCAGACGACCAGAAACAGCCTCAAAGAGCTGAACAAGCAAGCCGGGCGTATTGATGAGTTTCGCAAGTCCCGATCTCAGCTCGCCATCACGGCGAACAACCTCAAATTAGCCCGCGAAGAAGCAGCGAAGCTTGCCACTCAATTTACCGCCACTAATCGCCCAACTGCTGCCCAGGCGAAACTTTTTGCGCAGGCAAAAACACGGGTTCAGGCGCTGCAGCAAAGCTATAACGGCCTCCTGGGTTCGGTGCAGCGCCAGCGCCAGGCGCTCAAAGATTCCGGCATTGATACGAAAAAACTGAGCGGTGCGCAGCGGGAACTACGGCAGAACGCAGACGAAACCCGGCAGGCTCTGGACAGACAACAGAAATCACTGAAAAGGCTGGGTGAGCAACAGGCACGCATGAACGCTGCACGGGCGGAGTATTCCCGCCGTCTGGAAGTGCGTGATCGCGTTGCCGGGGCCGGGGCGACGACAACCGCCGCCGGGGTGGCAATGGGTGCGCCGGTAATGGCGGCGGTGAAAAGTTACGCCAGCATGGAAGATGCCATGAAGGGGGTGGCTAAACAGGTCAACGGCCTGCGCGATGACAACGGCAACCGTACTGCTCGTTTTTATGAAATGCAGGACGCCATCAAGGCCGCCAGTGAACAGCTGCCGATGACAAATGGCGCGGTGGACTTTGCCGCCCTGGTTGAGGGTGGCGCGCGCATGAACGTGGCAAACCCAAATGACTCCTGGGCTGACCAGAAGCGTGACCTGCTGGCCTTTGCCGCTACGGCGGCGAAAGCCTCCACGGCGTTTGAACTTCCGGCTGATGAGCTTTCCGAAAGCCTGGGGAAAATTGCCCAGCTCTACAAAGTCCCGACCCGCAACATCGAGCAGCTGGGCGATGCGCTGAACTACCTGGACGATAACGCCATGTCAAAAGGCGGGGACATTATCGACGTCCTGCAACGCATGGGCGGGGTGGCAGACCGTCTGGATTATCGCAAAGCTGCGGCGCTTGGCTCCACGTTCCTGTCCCTCGGCACTGCCCCGGAAGTGGCAGCCAGTGCCGCAAATGCCATGGTGCGTGAGCTGTCTATTGCCACCATGCAGAGCAAAAGCTTTTTTGCAGGCATGGACCTGCTGAAACTGAACCCGGCGCAGATTGAAAAAGAGATGACCCGGGATGCAATGGGCACCATTCAGCGCGTGCTGGAGAAGGTCAATAACCTGCCGAAAGACAAGCGTCTGGGCGCAATGACACTGGTTTTTGGCAAGGAATTTGGTGATGACGCGGCGAAACTCGCAAACAACCTGCCTGAGTTACAGCGCCAGCTCAAACTCACGTCCGGCGGTGATGCCAGTGGCTCCATGCAGAAAGAGTCTGACATTAACAAAGACTCCCTGTCCTCGCAGTGGTTGCTGGTTAAGACCGGAGCACAGAATACGTTCAGCAGCCTGGGTGAAACGCTGCGCCAGCCGCTGATGGATATTATGGATGTAGTGAAGAGAGTCACTGGCGCGTTACGCCGCTGGGTGGAGCAAAATCCACAGTTAGTGGGCACGCTGATGAAGGTAGCCGCCGCCGTTGCTGCAATCACCGTGGTGCTGGGAACCCTGGCGATTACCGTTGCAGCGGTGCTGGGGCCGCTGGCGATTTTGCGATTTGGCCTGAGCGTTATGGGCATTAAAACGTTGCCAACATTGACAGCGGCATTGTCCCGTTCCGGCAGTGCATTGTCATGGCTGGCAGGTGCGCCTCTTGCTCTGCTGCGTCGTGGCATGGCCTCGTCAGGTGGCAGTGCTGGCTTACTGGCTGGGCCACTGAATGCACTGCGGCGCTCTGCCGGGCTGGCAGGAAATGCCCTGAAAGCGATAGCTGGCGCGCCGCTGGCAATCTTTCGCGCCGGGATGGCAGGGTTGCGCGGGCTTCTGGGCCAGGTGATGAATCCGCTGGCACTGTTGCGCAGCAGCCTGGGTGCAGTGGGCGGTGTATTGCGTTTTCTGGTATCCGGTCCGCTGGCGGTGTTGCGCATGGCGTTGTATGGCCTTTCTGGATTGTTGGGTGCCCTGCTCAGTCCGATAGGGCTGGTTGTGGCGGCTCTGGCAGGTGTGGCGCTGGTTATCTGGAAATACTGGCAGCCCATCGGTGCATTTTTAGGGGGCGTCGTTGAAGGATTTAAAGCTGCCGCAGCCCCAATCAGTTCAGCGTTCGATCCGTTAAAACCCGTGTTTCAGTGGATAGGTGACAAAGTGCAGGCGCTGTGGGGATGGTTCACCGATCTGTTGGCTCCGATTAAATCGACTTCTGCGGAGTTGAGCAGCGCAGCAGCGATGGGGCGCGTCTTTGGTGAAGCACTGGCGGAAGGGCTGAACATGGTGATGCACCCGCTTGAGTCGCTTAAATCGGGGGTGTCCTGGCTGCTGGAAAAACTCGGCATTGTCAGCAAAGAGGCTGCCAAAGCCCGTCTGCCTGATCAGGTTGTTCGCCAGCAACCCGCCACGGTGAACAATGACGGCAACGTGATGTTACCGCCGGGCGGATTCCCGTCCATGGGCTTTGCCGGAATGTATGACAGCGGCGGCGATATTCCTCGCGGTCAGTTTGGCATTGTCGGGGAGAACGGCCCGGAAATCGTCAACGGTCCGGCAAATGTGACCAGCCGCAGACGCACTGCCGCGCTGGCTTCCGTTGTTGCCGGGATGATGGGCACGGCAGCGGTGCCTGCAGAGGCGGTGCCACTTCACCCGATGAGCCTGCCCGCCGCTACGTATCGGGCACCGTCGGAAAAACCTGTCAGCAAACCAGCGGTGATGCATTTCGAAACGCACGCCCCGATCACAATTTATGCACAGCCAGGGCAAAACGCGCAGGACATTGCCCGCGAAGTGGCAAGGCAGCTCGATGAGCGCGAGCGCCGGGCCAGAGCGAAAGCCCGCAGTAATTTCAGTGATCAAGGAGGATACGATTCATGATGATGGTGCTGGGTTTATACGTGTTTCAGCTGCGCACGGTTCCTTATCAGGAGCTGCAGTATCAGCGCAGCTGGCGGCACGCGACCAACAGTCGGGTGAGCCGCCGTCCGTCCACGCAGTTTCTCGGGCCGGATAATGATTCGCTGACGCTTTCCGGTGTGCTGCTGCCTGAAATTACTGGCGGCAGGTTGTCACTTCTGGCACTGGAACAGATGGCGGAGCTGGGCAAGTCGTGGCCTCTGATTGAGGGCAGCGGCACCATTTACGGCATGTTTGTGATTGAGAGTCTGAGCCAGACCAAAACGGAGTTTTTCGCCGGAGGGGAGGCCAGGCGGATTGAGTTTACGCTGACGCTAAAACGGGCGGATGAGTCACTGTCTGACATGTTCGGCAGCCTAAGCGACCAGTTGAGCAACCTGCAGGACTCCGCTGCTGGCACGCTTGGCAACATCACAAACACCGTGGGAGGGCTGCTGCAATGAATGCCAGTTCTGACCTTCTCGACCTCAACAGCAAAACGCCTGCTTTCAGTATCATGATTGAAGGTAAGAACGCGACGGAGGTGCTGGATAAGCGCCTGATGAGCCTGACCCTGACGGACAACCGGGGCTTTGAAGCGGACCAGCTCGATCTGGAACTTGATGATGCCGATGGGCAGATTGTTCTGCCCCGACGTGGTGCAATTATCACCCTGGCGCTGGGCTGGAAAGGTCAGCCCCTTTTTCCAAAGGGCAGTTTCACGGTGGACGAAATTGAACATACAGGCGCGCCGGACAGGCTGACCATCCGCGCCCGCAGCGCCGACTTTCGGGAAACCCTGAACACGCGCCGGGAAAAATCCTGGCATCAGACAACGGTGGGCGACGTGGTGAAAGACATTGCCGCTCGCCACAACCTGACGATAGCCCTGGGCAAAGAACTGACCAGCAAACCGCTGGATCACCTGGACCAGACCAACGAAAGTGACGCGAGTTTCCTGATGAAACTGGCCCGGCAGTATGGTGCCATCGCATCCGTCAAAGACGGGCATCTGCTGTTTATCCGCCAGGGACAGGGCAGAACTGCCAGCGGAAAGCCGCTGCCGGTAATCACCCTTACCCGCAGCGTCGGAGACAGCCACCGTTTTAGCCTGGCAGACCGGGGAGCTTATACAGGTGTGATTGCCAGCTGGTTACACACGCGGGAGCCCGCGAAGAAAGAAACCACTGGCGTTAAGCGTCGGAAGAAAACCACGACAACAAAAGAGCCGGAGGCAAAGCAGGGAGATTACCTGGTCGGGACGGATGAAAATGTGCTGGTCCTGAACCGGACCTATGCCAACCGGGCCAATGCTGAACGGGCCGCGAAAATGCAGTGGGAACGCCTGCAGCGTGGTGTGGCTTCCTTCTCGCTGCAGCTGGCAGAAGGGCGGGCTGATCTCTACACGGAAATGCCCGTGAAGGTTAGCGGCTTCAAACAGCCGATTGATGAAGCGGAATGGACGATCACAACGTTGACGCACAACGTCAGCGCTGACAGTGGTTTTACGACCAGCATTGAGTTTGAGGTGAAAATAGACGATCTCGAAATGGAATGATTACTTCACAAAATGGAATTGTGTTGTATCATTATTGCGATTACAGCAAAAGTGGGGAGAGTTGATAAATGATGAATTGTCCATTGTGCGGTCAGTCCGCACATACACGCAGCAGCTTTCAAGTCTCCAGCCAAACCAAAGAGCGCTATAACCAATGCACTAATATTGAATGTGGGCACACTTTTGTGACGCACGAAACGTTCGTAAGGTCTGTTTGTAGACCTGAAAAAATCAGTTCTGCGCCTCCGCATCCTAAAGGAATGCAGGAACAATTTGCTTATTGACCCGCCACTGGCGGGTTTTTTATGAAATTCCTGCTGCCACTTTGCTGCCAATTGGTTTCAAACAAACAAAAAGGCCACTCGTGAGAGTGGCCTAACTGTATGTATTTACTGCTTAAATTTGGTGGCCCCTGTTGGGTTTGAACCAACGACCAAGCGATTATGAGTCGCCTGCTCTAACCACTGAGCTAAGGGGCCGTGGGCGGGAATTATAATGGAACTCTGGGCACCAATCCAGTAAATGCGCTACGGGTGCTGTTTTTATAAACAATGGCTAATCAATCTCTTATACTTCACGCATGATCCATTTAGGCAAGTAATGTCATGGTTAGCGATATTCTTCAGCCGGGGCTGCGGGTTGTGTTCTGCGGCATCAATCCGGGCAAGTCCTCTGCGCACCTGGGTATGCCTTTTGCACATCCCGCCAATCGCTTCTGGAGGGTTCTTCATTTGGCTGGGTTTACCGACAGGCAGCTCAAGCCTGAGGAAGCGCTGCAGATGCTTGATTACGGCTGTGGCGTGACCAAACTAGTAGACCGGCCAACGGTTCAGGCGAGCGAGGTAGGGTTGCACGAGCTGCGTGAGGGCGGGCGTGGGCTGATTACGAAAATGCAGGATTATCAGCCGAGGGCGCTGGCTATTTTGGGTAAGCAGGCATTTGAACAGGCGTTCAGTCAGCGCGGTGCGAAATGGGGCAAGCAAGAGGTGACGGTAGGGGACACCGAAGTGTGGATTTTGCCGAACCCGAGTGGTTTAAGCCGAATTACGCTGGATAAGCTGGTTGAGGCGTATCGCGAGTTGGACCAGGCTCTGGTGGCGAGAGGACGGTAAGTCTTCTTCACTACGATGCCCTCCCTCAGGGAGAGCGAGAAATCATACAAATTGCAGGCATAAAAAAAGCTCCACTTTGGGAGCTTTTTACGTTTACCTGGAATTAATCGTCCAGGAAGCTACGCAGCACTTCAGAGCGGCTTGGGTGGCGCAGTTTGCGCAGAGCCTTCGCTTCGATCTGACGGATACGTTCGCGGGTAACGTCGAACTGTTTGCCCACTTCTTCCAGCGTGTGGTCGGTGTTCATATCGATACCGAAACGCATACGCAGGACTTTCGCTTCACGCGCGGTAAGACCCGCCAGCACGTCGTGCGTTGCGGCACGCAGGCTTTCAGTGGTCGCAGAATCCAGCGGCAGCTCGAGGGTGGTATCCTCGATGAAATCACCCAGATGCGAATCTTCATCGTCGCCGATTGGCGTTTCCATGGAGATTGGCTCTTTGGCAATTTTCAGCACTTTACGGATTTTGTCTTCCGGCATCAGCATACGCTCAGCCAGTTCTTCCGGCGTCGGTTCACGACCCATTTCCTGCAGCATCTGGCGGGAGATACGGTTGAGTTTGTTGATAGTCTCAATCATATGCACCGGAATACGGATGGTGCGCGCCTGATCCGCGATGGAGCGGGTGATAGCCTGACGGATCCACCAGGTTGCGTAGGTGGAGAACTTGTAACCACGACGGTATTCGAACTTATCAACCGCTTTCATCAGGCCGATGTTACCTTCCTGAATCAGGTCGAGGAACTGCAGACCACGGTTGGTGTATTTCTTAGCGATCGAAATAACCAGACGTAAGTTTGCTTCCACCATCTCTTTCTTCGCACGACGAGCTTTCGCTTCACCGATGGACATCCGACGGTTGATATCTTTAACCTGCTCGATGGTCAGGCCGGTCTCTTCTTCAATTTGTTGCAGTTTCTGCAGGCCGCGCTGTACGTCGTCTTTGACGTCGTTCAGTTTTTCAGACCACGGCTTGTTCATTGCTACTGCTGCGTTGAACCAGGTTTCGCTGGTTTCATTGCTGGTGAACAGAGTAATGAAGTTTTTCTTCGGCATTTTGCACTGCTCAACGCACAGCTTCATGATGATACGTTCTTGAATACGAACGCGTTCCATCATGACACGCATGCTGTTGACCAGATAATCGAACTGTTTTGGCACCAGGCGGAACTGTTTGAAGACTTCAGACAGTTTCTTGATCTCTTCCTGGGATGCAGCGTGGGTGCGTCCCTTGGCCTTGATGGTGTCACGCGCCAGTTCGTACTGGGTGCGCAGTTCGCCGAATTTTTCACGTGCGAGTTCAGGGTCGATGCTGTTGTCATCGTCGCTGGAATCGTCGTCTTCTTCTTCGTCTTTCTCTTCGTCGTCGTCCATCTCTTCCTGAGAGAGTTCAGAACCGACGTGAGTGGCAGTAGGGGCCAGATCTTCTTCAGCATTTGGATCGACGAAGCCGGTTATCAGGTCAGACAGACGTGCTTCCGCGGCTTCAACGCGATCGTACTGCTCAAGCAGATAGGTGATGGCTTCCGGGTACTCCGCAACGGAGCACTGTACCTGGTTGATGCCGTCTTCAATACGCTTGGCGATGTCGATTTCGCCTTCGCGGGTCAGCAGTTCAACGGTACCCATTTCACGCATATACATGCGCACCGGATCAGTGGTACGTCCGATTTCAGATTCTACGCTGGACAGCACCTGCGCGGCAGCTTCTTCCGCATCTTCATCGGTGTTGTTCGAGTTTTCAGCCAGCAGGAGATCATCGGCATCCGGTGCTTCTTCCATCACCTGAATGCCCATGTCATTGATCATTTGGATGATGTCTTCGATCTGGTCGGAGTCGACGATATCTTCCGGCAGATGGTCATTGACCTCGGCATAGGTCAGATAGCCTTGCTCCTTGCCCTTGGTAACAAGAAGTTTAAGCTGTGACTGCGGGTTTTGCTCCATAAGACGGTATCCACACTTAATTCATTGATTGGTGTCGGTCGGCGAAAACGAGTTACCGACATTTAAAGCGAGGGCCTGCTTATATTATTGCCGCTGCGCCTCGGTGCGGCCTTCGGGATCGTCCCGATTGATATTCGGCATTTAAGCCGTTAAATTCATTTTTTTGCCAGTTCCTGGTTCAACGTCCAGAGTTCCCGGCGTTCTTCACTGCTTAAACCGTGTGTGCGGTCACGAGCTATCAACTCTTCTTGCCGCTGGACCAGCAGTGAATCAAACATATGGTTTAGTGAGTCGGTGAACGTATTTTCAGCGATTTCCTTATCTGCTATATCGTCCCACATCGACAGTTTTTCAAGGGTGGCGGCTTCATTTGTGCCGCGATACTGCTCAAGCAGTTGGCCGGTAGTCAGTCCTGGCTGTGACACACAAGTGTTGACCAGTTCAGAAAATAAGCCAAGTCCAGGCAGCTTTTTCGGATCAAGCCCGGTTAACGGCGGCACCATGCCTGCCAGTTCCGGGTTTTGCACCAGTAACCCTATCAGTATACGCATGGTCGTGCGTTTTAGCTGTGGAGTGGGGCGCGCTGTGCCACTTTCTGCTTGTTTTGGCATTAAACGCTCAAGCTGAGCGTCTTCGAGAATGCCCAGCTTTTTCCCCAACTCCTGGCGCAAATAAATGCGCAGCGTTTCGCCCGGAACCTGAGTGATTAGCGGCAGTGCCAGCGTACTCAACTGCGCGCGCCCATCCGGGGTACTCAAATCAACCTGCGGCATCAGGCTGTTAAACAGAAACGTGGAGAGCGGCTGAGCCTGCTCCATCCGCGCTTCAAACGCCGCTTTACCCTCTTTACGCACCAGCGTATCCGGGTCTTCGCCGTCAGGCAGAAACATAAATCTTAGCTGACGGCCGTCGGTCATGTACGGCAGCGCCGTTTCCAGGGCCCGCCAGGCGGCATCGCGTCCTGCGCGGTCGCCGTCGTAACAGCAGACGACGTTATTCGTCACCCTGAACAGCAGTTGGATATGGTCGGCGGTGGTGGAGGTGCCCAGCGACGCAACGGCATAATTAATGTCGTATTGCGCCAGCGCGACCACGTCCATATAGCCTTCGACCACCAGCAGACGCTGCGGTTCAGCTTCAGTTTGCTGCGCTTCATAAAGGCCATACAGCTGGCGGCCTTTATGGAAAATATCGGTTTCCGGGGAGTTGAGGTATTTCGGTGTGCCATCGCCCAGCACACGGCCACCAAAACCAATCACCCGGCCACGCTTGTCGCGGATCGGGAACATCACCCGTTCGCGGAAGCGATCGTAACTGCGCCCTTTATCATTGGTAACCAACATGCCCGCATCGGTCAGCGATTGCTGATTTTCTCGGTTGTTGCCAAAACGCTTTAAGACGTTGTCCCAGCCTGGCGGCGCATAGCCAATCGCAAATCGGGCGATGACTTCGCTGCTTAAACCACGCTGCGTCAGATACTGACTTGCAGGTTCGGCGGTGGGTTGATTCAGGGATTGCTGATAAAACGCGCTCAGACCTTCCATTAATTGATAGAGACTTTGCCGCTGATGGCGTTCTATCTGGGTCGGGCCGGAGCCAGCTTCGTACGGGACTTCAAGGTTGTGCATGGCCGCCAGTTCTTCGACGGTTTCCACGAACTCGAGCTTGTCGTAGTTCATCAGAAAGTCGACGGCGTTTCCGTGCGCACCACAGCCGAAGCAGTGATAAAACTGTTTCTCACCGTTGACGGTGAACGAAGGCGTTTTTTCGTTATGGAAGGGACAACACGCGTGAAAATTTTTGCCCTGTTTTTTCAGCTTTACCCGCGCGTCGATGAGATCGACGATGTCGGTTCTTGCCAGCAGGTCATTGATAAAGACACGTGGGATACGTCCAGCCATAAGCCTCGCATTTTCATACGCGTCATCCTTCAGCCTGGGTGCAGCCTGAATGCTATAGCGTATGCAGATGTATAAACGAAAATAAGCCGCGCATTCCTTCCGGAAGCACGGCCTTTACAGCTTGAACTCAGTCTGGAATGAGAGCGTGCGCTCTCAACAGATTAGTACAGACGAGTGCGGCGTGCGTTTTCGCGAGCCAGTTTCTTCGCGTGACGTTTCACAGCAGAAGCTTTAGCGCGCTTACGTTCGGTAGTCGGTTTTTCATAGAACTCACGACGACGAACTTCCGCCAGAACACCCGCTTTTTCACAGGAACGCTTGAAGCGACGCAGTGCTACGTCGAACGGCTCGTTTTCACGTACTTTAATTACCGGCATGTAACTCTCACCTTTGATAAATTCGGTTTGCCGCTGGCATCAACGCCAGCTTATTTCAAAATGGTGCGGAATTTTACTGCAACTGCTGCTGCTTTGTAAAGCACCAATGCCGTTTTTGAACGGGACTTTTGTAAGGGGTGTGAGTATACACGAACTCGCCCCCCCAGGGTATACATCGACCCGCATTCACCCTAAACTGCGCGGTATTGAAATGAGGTAAAACGAACCATGCGCGTACTGGGAATCGAAACATCCTGCGATGAAACCGGCATTGCCATTTATGACGATGTTCAGGGGCTGTTAGCCAACCAATTGTATAGTCAGGTGAAACTGCACGCTGACTACGGCGGCGTGGTGCCGGAGCTGGCCTCCCGCGACCACGTACGTAAAACCGTTCCGCTGATCCAGGCGGCGCTGAAAGAAGCGAATCTGACGGCAAAAGATATTGATGCAGTGGCTTACACCGCCGGTCCTGGACTGGTCGGTGCGCTGTTAGTGGGGGCAACCATCGGTCGTTCACTGGCGTTTGCCTGGAACGTGCCGGCCATTCCTGTGCACCATATGGAAGGCCATCTGCTGGCACCGATGCTGGAAGATAACCCGCCTGAATACCCGTTTGTGGCGCTGCTGGTCTCCGGCGGCCACACGCAGCTGATCAGCGTGACCGGTATTGGCGAGTACGCTCTGCTCGGCGAATCCATTGATGATGCCGCGGGTGAAGCGTTCGACAAAACCGCGAAACTGCTGGGTCTTGATTACCCAGGCGGCCCAATGCTGTCGAAAATGGCGGCGCAGGGCACCGAAGGGCGCTTTGTGTTCCCGCGTCCGATGACTGACCGTCCAGGGCTTGATTTCAGCTTCTCCGGCCTGAAGACCTTTGCGGCCAACACCATTCGGGCGAATGATAACGACGATCAGACCCGGGCTGACATCGCGCGTGCGTTTGAAGATGCGGTGGTGGATACGCTGATGATCAAATGCCGTCGTGCTCTGGATCAGACCGGCTTTAAGCGCCTGGTGATGGCGGGTGGCGTGAGCGCTAACCGCACGCTGCGCACGAAGCTTGCGGAAATGATGCACAAGCGTAAGGGCGAAGTGTTTTACGCGCGTCCGGAGTTTTGTACCGATAACGGCGCGATGATCGCCTATGCCGGTATGGTGCGTCTGAACGCGGGGGCGAGCGCTGATCTCGGTGTTACAGTCCGTCCGCGCTGGCCGCTGGCGGAATTGCCTGCCGCGTAATCGCGATGCCCGGTGGCGCAATGCTTACCGGGCCCGCAACATCCCGACCGTAGACCCTGCAAGCGCCGCCGGGCAACAGATGAACGCTACGCTTTCAACATTCCCTTATCTTCCAAAAACGCGATGATCGTCGCGAGTCCATCTCCGGCTTTCAGGTTGGTGAACGTCCACGGGCGCTCGCCGCGCATCCGGTTGGTATCACGCTCCATTACCTCCAGCGATGCCCCGACGTATGGCGCGAGATCGGTTTTATTGATCACCAGGAAATCGGATTTGGTGATCCCCGGCCCGCCTTTGCGCGGGATTTTTTCCCCTTCGGCAACGTCAATCACGTAAATCGTCAGGTCTGCCAGTTCTGGGCTGAAGGTCGCGCTGAGGTTATCTCCGCCACTTTCGACGAAAATAACCTCAAGATTGCCGAATTTCTCACTTAATGCTTCCACTGCCGCAAGATTCATCGACGCGTCTTCGCGGATCGCCGTGTGTGGGCATCCGCCGGTTTCGACGCCGACAATGCGGTCCGGCTCCAGTGCGCCCGCTTCGGTGAGAATGCGCTGGTCTTCTTTGGTGTAGATATCGTTTGTGACCACCGCCAGATGGTACGTGTCACGCATCGCTTTACACAGCGCTTCCAGCAGGGCGGTTTTACCGGAGCCGACCGGGCCGCCGACGCCAACACGCAGCGGGTGTTTGTAACTTGCCATATCTTCTCCTCAGGAACGGAATATGCGGGAATACTGGGTTTCGTGACGCGCCGAGGCGATGGCCGACAGCGGCGTCGCAGAACCCATCAATTCGTCAGGGCAGTTCAGCCCGCGTTCTACGCCTGCGGCGTACTGCGCGCAGAGCGACATAATCAATTTTTGTGCGGCCTGTTGGCCGAAAGGCACCAGCTTTACGCCCGCCATCACCGCACTTTCAATCCAGCTGTAGCCGAGCGCCAGCGCCAGCTCTCGCAGTTCGATACCCCAACGCACACCCAGCCACGCCATGCCGCACAGCTGGCTTTGGTTAAACAGCCCACGCCATTCGGCAGGGCACTCCGGTTGCCAGTCGTACAGCAGACGCGTAAATGCCTGGCCGCGATTACGTTCTTCTTCGCGCAGCTCGCGCGTTTCCCGACACGCCAGCAGCCATGCGGTCCAGCGCGTAGCGGTCTCAACGTCATCCTGTTCCCAGGCGTGATACAGCCGGGCGAACAGCGGCAGGTCGACGTGAAAAAAGCTCTGTTCCATCTGCTGCGTTTGCCAGTGAGCAAAGGCGGCGGTGTCGGCAATCCAGCCCGCTTCCACTGCCCATTCCAGCCCTTGCGACCAGCTGTAGCCACCCACCGGCAGGTTGCTGCTCGCCAGTTGTAATAAGCGCAGCCGCTGCGTGGTGTCAGTCATCAGTGGCTGTGCGAATGCGCGTGTGTATGGTGGTGATGACCTTGCGCTTCGCTGGTATACGCCCCGGCTTCCGGTTCGAACGGCAGATGCGCAAAGGTCACGGACAGGCCAAACTGGCGCAGCATGTCGTCGAGGACGTGGTCGTGATGAAAACGCAATTCGCCGGGCATGATTTGCAGCGGAACGTGACGGTTGCCGAGGTGATAACAGGCTTTAGCGAGCTGGAATGGATCATCGCAGCGCACCACTGATACGCCTTCATCGGCGGCAATCACTTCGATACATTCGCTGCCGTCTTCGCAGGCCAGGATATCGCCGCCGCGCAGCAGCAGGCCGCGAGGCAGCATCAGCCCGGCTTCACGCCCGTCGCTGAGCGTCACTTTGGCGCGGCTTTTGACCCGCACATCAATCGGCAGCGTAACGCTGGCAGTCAGTTGATGAGCGTGATCGACACGCTGAGTCAGATACAGCATCGTTACTCCTTAAAACAGAAAATAGCGTTGCGCCATCGGCAGCACGTCCGCTGGCTCGCTGGTGACCAGTTTTCCGTCGATCCGCACTTCATAAGTCTGGGCATCGACGGTGATATTGGGCTGCAGGCTGTTGTGGATCATGTCGGCTTTCTTCACCGTTCGGCAGCCTTTCACCACTGCGGTTTGGCTTTTTAAGCCCAGTTGCTGCGGCACGTTGTTATCGAGTGCCGCCTGGGAAAGAAACGTCAGGCGACAGTGATGGCGAGCCGCGCCCAGCGAGCCAAACATCGGGCGGTAATGCACCGGCTGCGGCGTGGGAATCGAGGCGTTGATGTCGCCCATCGGGGCCATCACAATCATCCCGCCTTTAACGATAGCGGCGGGTTTCACGCCAAAGAAAGCGGGTGACCACAGCACCAGATCAGCCATTTTTCCGGATTCAATGGATCCGACTTCATGCGCAATGCCGTGGGTCAGCGCCGGATTGATGGTGTACTTGGCGATATAGCGCTTCACGCGGACGTTATCGTTATCGCCCCGTTCCTCTTCAAGTGCGCCGCGCTGCACCTTCATTCGGTGCGCCACCTGCCAGGTGCGTAAAATCACTTCGCCCACGCGGCCCATTGCCTGAGAGTCGGATGAGGTCAGGGAAAAGGCGCCGAGGTCGTGCAGCACGTCTTCGGCGGCGATGGTTTCTCGGCGAATGCGCGATTCGGCAAAGGCCACATCTTCGGCGATATCCGGCGACAGGTGATGGCAGACCATCAGCATATCCAGATGCTCGTCGATGGTGTTAACGGTGTACGGCAGCGTCGGGTTGGTGGACGAGGGCAGAATGTTCGGATGCGCACAGGCGGTGATGATGTCCGGCGCATGGCCGCCACCCGCGCCTTCGGTATGGAACGTGTGGATGGTGCGGTCGCCAATCGCCGCCAGAGTATCTTCGACAAAACCGGATTCGTTCAGCGTATCGCTGTGCAGCGCCACCTGAATATCCATCTCTTCGGCAACGGTCAGCGAACAGTCGATAGCGGCGGGGGTTGCACCCCAGTCTTCGTGAATTTTCAGGCCGATAACGCCTGCCGCAACCTGCTCGCGCAGCGTCTCCGGGTTCGAGCCGTTGCCTTTGCCGAGCAGGCCGATATTCACCGGCAGGCCGTCAACAGCTTGCAGCATCCGGCTGATATACCACGGCCCCGGCGTACAGGTGGTGGCGTTGGTGCCCGCAGCCGGGCCGGTGCCTCCGCCGATCATGGTGGTTACGCCGGAGACCAACGCTTCTTCCGCCTGCTGTGGGCAAATCCAGTGAATGTGGGTATCGACGCCGCCGGCGGTGACGATTTTACCTTCAGCGGCGATCACTTCGGTACCCACGCCAATCGGGATCGTGACGTTGGGCTGAATATCCGGGTTGCCCGCTTTACCCACGGCGAAGATCCGCCCATTTTTGACGCCGATATCCGCTTTCACGATCCCCCAGTGATCGACGATCAGCGCGTTGGTCAGCACCAGATCGACGCAATCTTCACCGAGCATTTGCCCCTGGCCCATGCCATCGCGAATGACTTTGCCACCACCGAATTTGACCTCTTCGCCGTAGGTGGTGAAGTCGTCTTCTACTTCAATCCACAGCTCGGTGTCGGCCAGCCGTACTTTGTCGCCGGTGGTGGGGCCAAACATGTCGGCGTACGCCTGACGGGAAATTTCGGTCATGGTTTTGTCTCCAGTTCGCCCATCACCTCGCCACGAAAGCCGAAGATGCGCTTATCGCCAGCGACAGCCACCAGTTCGACTTCGCGTTTTTGGCCCGGCTCAAAGCGTACGGCGGTGCCTGCCGCGATGTTCAGCCGAAAGCCTTTACATGCTTCCCGGTCGAATTTCAGCGCAGGGTTCACCTCGTAAAAGTGATAATGCGATCCCACCTGGATCGGGCGGTCGCCGTGGTTTTCTACGATCGTTTTACGCGTTTCGCGGCCTACGTTCAGGGCAATGTTGCCGCTCTGGATCTTGTATTCACCGGGGATCATGGCGAGGTCCTCAGAGTATCGGGTTATGTACGGTGACCAGTTTGGAGCCATCAGGAAACGTGGCCTCGACCTGAATATCCGGGATCATCTCCGGGACGCCTTCCATCACCTGATCGCGGGTCAGCACGTGGCGGCCGTCTTCCATTAGCGAGGCCACGGTTTTGCCGTCGCGCGCACCCTCCATAATGAAAGCGCTAATCAGCGCCACCGATTCTGGATAATTGAGCTTCACGCCGCGGGCGAGGCGACGTTCCGCCACCAGGGCCGCGGTAAACAGCAGCAGCTTGTCTTTTTCTCTGGGCGTCAGTTCCATAGCGTTCTCTCAGGTCAGCCAGATGCGGGGGAGGAAAGGGGATATGTTCAGCAACTGCGGGCGCAGCGCCTGCCAGATCTCACGCATCGCGCGCTGGCAAATCAGGTTATCGTGCGATAAAAAACGCACCGCCAGCAGGTCGTCGACCAGGGTGGCTCCGGCGTAAGCCTCGAGCGGGGCGAGTCGGTCACGGACCTCATCGAGCATGGTTTCATTGGCCGGATAAAACAGCAGGCTGCCAATCCACGGCTGCCCGGCGACGGCGCTCAGATTGCCATCAGCAAGATGCAGGCGCTCAATCAGCAGCGGCGAGCCGTTCTTCCACACTTCAAGGCGGTTGGTTATCTCACCGTGACTGAACGTTTCGCCAATAACCGGCCGCCCGAGGCAATACAATTCCCAGGCCAGCAGCCGCGCGCCTTCCTGCAAATGAAACACGCTGTGCAGCGTGGCTTTCGCCCCGGGAAAAAAGAGGGTGTCCTGCGGCAGCCATTCCAGAATGGCGTTTTCTGCCAGCTCAAAATGCTGGCTCAGCCGCGCCTGTGGGCCGTGGCTGCGATAAAACTTGCTGGCACCGGGCATGGTGATAAGCGTATGGGTATTGGGTTCGAGGGTCACACTGATATCCAGCGTATCGCCGCCGACAATCCCACCGGGCGGGTGCAGCAGATAAAGATGGCAGGTGGAGCCTTCGGGATAGAAAGGGCGTTGTACGGTCAGTGGACCGAAATGACGTGCGGAGGCCAGCACCGTTTTCTCCGGCGTGTGGCAAAACCGCAGGGCAAGCGTGGCGTGCCAGCCCGTTTTTTCACTCTCCCGTTCCGCGCCAGACACCGTGGCACCCCTGCAATAGCGTGATTAATCAGACGCTAATGAGTATGGATCAGCCGGGGAGGTTCGCGGTCATAGGAAAGACTTATGATGTTAAGGAATAATAATAACAGCTGTCGCCGCCCGAACGGCGGCGAAGGAAAGGCTATTCCTGCGGTTTATTCTTTCGCTTCAGGCGCGCCCAGATTTTGGTTTCCTGACGACGCCATAAACGCTGGATGTTGTCATGATGGCGCAGCAGGATCAGGCATGAGAGCATAGAAACCGGGAAGGTGTACTGTGGCATAAACCACCACACGTAGAACGGGGCCACCAGTGCGCTGACGATGGCGCCCAGCGACGAATAGCCGCTCAGCAAAATAGTCAGCAGCCAGGTGCCTGCCATCACGCCGGTGAGATCCCAGCCGATGGGTGCAATCGCCCCGAAAGCCGTGGCCACGCCTTTCCCGCCGCGGAATCCGAAGAAAATGGGCCAGATGTGGCCGAGGCACGCTGCAATGGCGACGAGGCCGAGCCAGAACGGGGTGAAGCCCAACGCCCAGGCACCCCAGGTCGGCAACATGCCTTTGAGGATGTCGAAGATCAGTACTGCTACGGCTGCTCCCTTGCCGCCAATTCGTAAAACGTTGGTCGCTCCGGGATTACCGGAACCGCTTACGCGTGGGTCAGGCAGACCCGCGATGCGGCAGACCAGAATGGCGCTGGAAATTGAGCCGCAAAGATAGGCGAGGAAGACCATTCCAGGCTCGATTGCACTCATAACGCTGTTCCGTTTTGAAAATGTATCGGTATTCTCTTCATCTGTGGATAATACGCATATTTTGCCGGAAGTGGTATCCGGCACGGACAAAAAGCAGGCGGGGCGTGATGGATATTGTATTTATAGAGCAACTTTCGGTCATCACCACAATTGGTGTTTACGACTGGGAACAGACCATCGAACAGAAGCTGGTGTTCGATATCGAAATGGCGTGGGACAACCGTAAATCCGCCGCCAGCGATGACGTTAATGATTGTCTGAGCTACGCCGATATTAGCGAAGCGGTCATTGCGCACGTTGAAGGGGGACGTTTCGCGCTGGTGGAACGCGTGGCGGAGGAGGTCGCTGAAATCCTTCTGGCACGCTTTAACTCGCCGTGGGTGCGCATCAAGCTGAGCAAACCCGGAGCCGTGGCGCGCGCGGCCAACGTTGGCGTTATCATTGAGCGTGGCGCTAATCCGAAAGCGTAAGAATAGATTCATCCAGGTTAAACGAAACGCCGATACATATGTCTTAAAGCTGGTTCCAATTTTCAGCTTCTTTTTTTCTATTATTTAAGGGTTTATTAATGAGCGATATGCACTCGCTGCTGATAGCGGCCATCCTGGGTGTTGTCGAAGGACTGACGGAGTTTTTACCCGTTTCCAGCACCGGCCACATGATTATCGTCGGCCACCTGCTGGGCTTCGAAGGCGAAACGGCAAATACGTTTGAGGTGGTTATCCAGTTAGGATCGATCCTCGCCGTTGTGGTGGTGTTCTGGCGTCGTCTGTTTGGCCTGATCGGCATTCATTTTGGTCGTCCGCCGGTCCATGAAGGCGAAGGCACCGGGCGTCTGTCGCTCATTCACGTGCTGTTGGCGATGTTCCCGGCGGTGGTACTGGGCCTGGTGTTACACGATCTCATCAAGTCTTTGTTCAACCCGGTTAACGTGATGTACGCGCTGATTGTCGGCGGCGTGCTGCTGATAATGGCCGAGGTCTTTAAACCGAAAGAGCCGCGCACTGTGGGTCTGGATGACATGACCTGGCTTCAGGCGTTTTTGGTGGGGTGCTTCCAGTGCCTGGCGCTGTGGCCGGGCTTCTCTCGCTCGGGTTCAACCATTGCGGGCGGGATGCTGCTGGGTATCAGCCGCTATGCGGCGGCGGAGTTTTCCTTCCTGCTGGCAGTGCCAATGATGATGGGAGCCACGGCGCTTGATCTGTACAAGAGCATCGGATTCCTTACCAGTTCGGACATTCCGATGTTTGCCGTGGGCTTCGTGACGGCGTTTGTGGTCGCGCTGATCGCTATCAAAGCGTTCCTGCATATCATCAAACGCATCACGTTCATTCCATTCGCCATCTATCGCTTTATCGTGGCGGCCGCGGTTTACGCCGTGTTCATGTAACCTGCGGGCAGCGTTTTTCCTTCCACTGCGCGACGGCCTCTATCCGGCGTCGCGTCAGTTCTTCCCGCACTTCTGGCCCTTTAAATCCGGCATCAATGACCGGTTTGGTCGGTACCGCTTTTGCCACTTCCCACGCTTCAAGCAGTAAACGTCCTTGCGAATAATCACAGGCTTCAAACCCGGTACGCCCGCGCACGTCGGCTTCGCTGGTCAGCGCCAGCTGCGTCACGCGCTGCGGTTTTCGCCAGGCATCGATGGAATCGAACAGCTTCACCAGCGTCGCCGGTTTGAGGATAGGCAGGGTATGAATGAGGTCGTGGAATTCCGCGACCAGTTTCGCGAGATCGCGCATTTCATTCGGCACGCGCAGACGCGCGCAGAGCTGCTCCACGAGTTTAACGCCAGCCGGACCGTGACCGTGGTGACGAGGCCAGAGTTCTTTCGGCGTTAATCCTTTGCCCAAATCATGGCACAGCGTGGCGAAACGCACGTCCAGTGCGGGCGTCAACATCGCAGCCATCGTCAGCGTCATCAGGGTATGTACGCCAGTGTCGATTTCAGGATGCCACTTGGCCGGCGCGGGCACGCCGTACAGAGCATCAATTTCCGGGAACAGCACTTTCAACGCGCCGCAGTCGCGCAGGGTCTGGAAATAAACCTGCGGATTCCGCGTCCCGAGTGCGTTTTCGGTTTCCTTCCACACGCGTTCCGGGGTGAGGTGCTCCAGCTCGCCTGCGGCGGTCATGTCGCGCATCAGCGCCATCGTTTCATCGGCAATGCGGAAGCTTAAATGCGCATAGCGGGCGGCGAAACGGGCGACGCGCAGGACGCGCAAAGGGTCTTCACTGAACGCGGGGGAAACGTGGCGCAGCAGGCGGTTTTGCAGGTCCTGTTGGCCGTTATACGGGTCGACAATCTCGCCGTTATCGTCCTGGGCGAGGGCGTTAACGGTCAAGTCACGGCGCAGTAAATCTTGTTCAAGGGTCACGTCTGGCGCGGCATAGCAGGTAAAACCGGTGTAACCGGAACCTGATTTTCGCTCGGTGCGAGCCAGGGCGTATTCTTCGTGGGATTTCGGATGGAGAAAAACAGGAAAATCGCGACCTACCTGCTGGTAGCCCGCGTCGAGCATTTGCTGCGGTGTGGCGCCGACAACGACCCAATCTTTGTCTTTGACCGGCAGGCCTAACAACGCATCGCGAACTGCACCACCGACCAGATATGTCTTCACGCCAACCTTCTCCTCTCACTGTTTATCCGACGATAATACGTAAGTGTAGAGGAGATGGCTAATCGGGCCGCCGTGGGGCGTTAGTTCATCCAGCGATCTTTGCGTTTGCGGCTAGGCACCAGCATTGGCAGAACCAGGCCGAGGAGCAGACCCACGCCCAGCACACCGCCGCCGTACATAAACCATTGCATAATGATGGTGCGCTGTTTGTCATCCAGCTGCAGATTGGCGGCACTCACCTTTTTCTGCGCCACGATGAGCTCATTTTTCAGCTTCTGATTTTGGTCTTTCAGCCCGTTAATCACGCCGTCGCTCTCGGCAACCTTCTTCTGCATATCCGCAGTGCGTTGATTCCAGGTGGTATCGATATTGGTCAGCTTATCGGTCAGCGTTTTGACCTGGCTTTCCAGATCCGGCACGCGCGTTTTAAAGCTCGGCTCGCTGGTCAGCTCTTTTAACGGGATCCATGCAGTACGCCCGTTGCTGTCGCGAACCTGGCCATATTGGGTAGCGTCGTTGGTTTGCAGCAGAGTGACGGCTTCACCTGCGGTAACGGTACCGGCAAGGCGATAGTTATCGCCAGGGCCACTGCGTACCCAGGTGTTCAGTTCGTCAGAGACGTAACGTGTTTCTTCAGCGTGAACCACGGCGGAAACGCTAAGTGCAAATAAAGTTAATCCAATCAGGCGTAATTTAGGCATCAGGTCATTCGTTATTGTCATAAAGTGAATCGATAGTAATGGCATCAGTCTGACGATGCCAGGCATTCTCCGGCAATCGGAATCCTCCAGGAGGACGTTGCATGGGAAAGTACCGCGAAATACACTCTACTGACAAAAAAGATGCGCGGAAGTTCGGCGTAATGTTCAATCCAGGCAATGCAACCATAAGAAATCAGTCATGGATCAGGAAATCGAATTGAAGTTCATCGTTGAGCAGGACGGCGTCGAGACGCTGCGCACCCAGCTCAACGCCCTCTCAGCGGAACATGTTCCAGCCGCTCAACTCCTCAATATTTACTACGAAACCGCCGATAACTGGCTGCGCCGCCACGATATGGGGCTGCGGATCCGTGGCCATAACGGTCGCTATGAAATGACGATGAAAATCGCCGGGAAGGTGGTGGGCGGTTTGCATTCGCGCCCGGAATACAACATTGACCTTGATAAGGCCGAACTGGCGCTGGAAAAGCTGCCCGTTGAAGTCTGGCCGGAAGGCACCTTGCCGCCAGAACTCGCTTCGCAGGTGAATCCGCTGTTCAGCACCGATTTTTATCGCGAAAAATGGCTGGTGAATCACAACCAGAGCCGCATCGAACTGGCGCTGGATTTAGGTGACGTTAAGGCCGGAGACCATCAGGAGCCGATTTGCGAGCTGGAACTGGAACTGCTGCACGGTAATGTAGAAGACATTCTGGAAGTAGCAGAACAGCTGCTTTCTGCAGGCGTGCTGCGTCAGGGTAGTCTGAGCAAAGCGGCGCGCGGCTATCATCTGGCGGCGGGTAATGCCGAACGTGGCATGAAAAAGGCTGATTTCACTGACCCGGATACCGCGGCGCTCGAAGCGGCGTTGGCCCACTGGCAGTATCACGAAGAGCTATGGCTGCGTGGCAATGCGAAAGCCAAAACCGAAGTGTTGAAAGCAGTGGAATTTATTCGCACCAGCCTGCAACCCGAACACGAGATGGCTTCTGAACAAATGGCGCAAATTGGCGACGCGATTTCCGCAGCGACCAGCGCAAAGGATGCGGCATTTAAACCGCAAATTGCGCAAGCCAAACTGATGCTGACGGCTTTTCTGGTCACCGGACGATAGCGAAACGAGGTAGTCATGACGCCGTTTTCTTTGCAGTTACAGCAGCACTGGCAGACGGTGGTCGACCGGCTGCCGACAGATTTCCCGTCCGACGCATTTAGCCCGCAGGCGCAGGCGGCGATGACCTTCAGCGATTTTATCAGCCAAAGCCTGGTCGCTTATCCGGCGTGGCTTAGCGAGCTGGAGAACACTCCGCCACAGGCCGAAGAATGGTTGCATTACGCCGCCTGGTTGCAGGACGCGCTGGCGAACGTCAGCGATGAAAATAGCCTGATGCGCGAGCTGCGTCTGTTCCGTCGCCGCGTGATGGTGCGCATTGCCTGGGCGCAGGCGCTTTCTCTTATTTCCACTGAAAGCAGTTTGCAGCAGTTGAGTCATCTGGCTGAAACGCTGATCGTCGCCGCGCGCGACTGGCTGTACGACGCCTGCTGCCGGGAGTGGGGCACGCCGTGCAACGCCGACGGCAAGCCGCAGCCGCTGCTGATTTTAGGCATGGGCAAACTCGGCGGTGGCGAACTGAACTTTTCTTCTGACATCGACCTGATTTTTGCCTGGCCGGAGCACGGCTCAACCCAGGGCGGGCGGCGTGAACTCGACAATGCGCAGTTCTTTACCCGCATGGGGCAACGGCTGATTAAGGCGCTGGATCAGCCAACGATGGACGGTTTTGTCTATCGCGTGGATATGCGTCTGCGGCCGTTTGGCGAAAGCGGGCCGCTGGTGTTGAGCTTCGCCGCGCTGGAAGATTATTACCAGGAGCAGGGCCGCGACTGGGAACGCTATGCGATGGTCAAAGCACGGATCATGGGCGACAGGGAAGGCGTATACGTCGACGAACTGCGCGCAACGCTGCGTCCGTTCGTGTTCCGCCGCTACATCGATTTCAGCGTGATCCAGTCGCTGCGTAATATGAAAGGCATGATCGCCCGTGAAGTGCGCCGTCGTGGCCTGAAAGACAATATTAAGCTCGGCGCGGGTGGCATTCGCGAAATCGAATTTATCGTGCAGGTGTTCCAGCTGATCCGCGGGGGGCGTGAGCCGTCACTGCAAGGGCGCGCCTTGCTGCCAACGCTGGAAGCTATTGATGCGCTGCATCTTTTACCGGAAGGCGAGGCGCAACTGCTGCATGACGCCTACCTGTTCTTACGCCGCCTGGAAAACCTGCTACAAAGCATTAATGACGAACAGACGCAAACTCTGCCGCAGGACGACCTGAACCGGGCGCGGCTGGCGTGGGGCATGGGCTTTGCTGACTGGGATGCACTGACGCAGGCCCTGGATGCACACATGGCCCACGTGAGGCAGATTTTCAACGCGCTTATTGGCGATGACGAAGAGACCTCGGCGGATGAACAGTTGTCTGAGCACTGGCGCGAGCTGTGGCAGGATGCGTTGCAGGAAGACGACACCACGCCGGTGCTGACGCATCTCACCGACAGCGACCGTAATCAGGTGCTGGCGGTGATTGCCGATTTCCGCAAAGAGCTCGACAAACGCACTATCGGCCCGCGCGGGCGTCAGGTGCTTGATTCGCTGATGCCGCATTTGCTCAGTAACGTGTGCAGCCGGGAAGATGCCCCGGTGCCGCTGGCGCGCATCATGCCGCTGCTGACCGGGATAGTCACTCGCACCACCTATCTTGAACTGCTGAGCGAATTCCCGGGTGCGCTCAAGCATTTGATTCGCCTTTGCGCCGCCTCGCCGATGGTGGCGAGCCAGCTGGCGCGCTATCCACTGCTGCTGGATGAGCTGCTCGACCCGAACACGCTGTACCAGCCAACGGCCACTGACGCCTATCGTGACGAACTGCGCCAGTATCTGCTGCGCGTGCCGGAAGAAGATGAAGAGCAGCAGCTCGAAGCGCTGCGCCAGTTTAAGCAGGCGCAGCTGTTGCGCGTTGCCGCGGCGGATATCGCTGGCACGCTGCCGGTTATGAAAGTGAGCGATCACTTAACCTGGCTGGCGGAAGCGATGATCGATGCGGTGGTTCAGCAGGCCTGGGTGCAAATGGTGGCCCGTTTTGGGCAACCTCGTCATCTTGCAGAGCGTCAGGGGCGTGGTTTTGCAGTAGTGGGCTACGGCAAACTCGGCGGTTGGGAGCTGGGCTACAGTTCCGATCTCGATCTGGTGTTTTTACACGACTGCCCGGTGGAAGTGATGACCGATGGCGAACGTGAAATCGACGGGCGTCAGTTCTATCTGCGCCTGGCTCAGCGCATCATGCATCTGTTCAGCACCCGCACCTCCTCGGGCATCCTGTACGAAGTGGACGCTCGCTTACGTCCGTCCGGCGCGGCAGGTATGTTGGTCACGACCACCGAGGCCTTCGCCGATTATCAACATAATGAAGCCTGGACCTGGGAGCATCAGGCGCTGGTTCGCGCCCGCGTGGTGTACGGCGATCCGCAGCTGCAATCGCAGTTTGACGCGATACGCCGCGACGTGCTGACCGTTTCCCGTGAAGGAGAAAAGTTGCAAACCGAAGTCCGCGAAATGCGCGAGAAGATGCGGGCGCATCTTGGGGGCAAACATCGCTACCGCTTTGATATTAAAGCCGATGAAGGCGGCATTACGGATATTGAGTTTATTACCCAGTATCTGGTGCTGCGTTTCGCTCACGATAAACCGAAGCTGACCCGCTGGTCGGATAACGTGCGCATTCTCGAACTGCTCGCACAAAACGACATAATGGACGAGCAGGAAGCGCTGGCCCTTAGCCGGGCATACACCACGCTGCGCGATGCGTTGCATCATCTGGCATTGCAGGAAGAGGCCGGGCACGTAGAGCCGGAGGCCTTTGCGGCGGAACGCGAACTGGTGCGCGCGAGCTGGCTAAAGTGGCTGGTGGTGTCGTGAGATGTTATTATCGCGCGCAATTAACAAATCTTTCAGGAGTCTGGAATGAAAGTAACGCTGCCAGAGTTTGAGCGTGCAGGAGTGATGGTCGTCGGTGATGTAATGCTGGACCGCTACTGGTACGGCCCAACCAGCCGCATTTCCCCGGAAGCCCCGGTGCCGGTGGTGAAAGTGGATACCATCGAAGAACGTCCTGGCGGCGCGGCGAACGTGGCGATGAACATCGCGGCGTTGGGCGCCACTTCGCGTCTGGTTGGACTGACCGGTATTGACGATGCGGCGCGTGCGCTTAGCAAAGCGCTGGCGGACGTTAACGTGAAGTGCGATTTCGTTTCCGTACCGACCCATCCGACGATCACCAAGCTGCGCGTGCTGTCACGCAACCAGCAGCTGATTCGTCTGGACTTCGAAGAAGGCTTTGCGGGTGTCGATCCACAGCCGATGCACGAGCGTATTCAGCAGGCGTTGGGCCACATCGGCGCGCTGGTGCTGTCTGACTACGCTAAAGGCGCGCTGGAAAGCGTGCAGGATATGATTCAGCTGGCTCGTAAAGCGGGTGTTCCGGTGCTGATTGACCCGAAAGGTAGCGAGTTTGAACGCTATCGCGGCGCAACGCTGCTGACGCCAAATCTCTCTGAGTTTGAAGCCGTCGCCGGGAAGTGCAAAAGCGAAGCGGAAATCGTTGAGCGCGGCATGAAAATCATCGCCGACTTCGATCTGTCGGCGCTGTTGGTCACCCGTTCCGAACAGGGCATGACCCTATTGCAGCCGGGTAAAGCACCGCTGCATATGCCGACGCAGGCGCAGGAAGTGTACGACGTGACCGGGGCCGGTGACACGGTGATTGGCGTGCTGGCGGCAACGCTGGCGGCGGGTAATTCGCTGGAAGAGGCGTGTTTCTTTGCCAACGCGGCAGCCGGCGTTGTGGTGGGTAAACTCGGGACGTCTACCGTTTCGCCTATCGAACTGGAAAACGCGGTGCGTGGTCGTGCGGACACCGGTTTCGGCGTGATGAGCGAAGCCGAGCTGAAGCTGGCAGTAATGGCAGCACGTAAGCGTGGCGAGAAAGTCGTGATGACCAACGGTGTGTTCGACATTCTGCACGCAGGCCACGTGTCTTATCTCTCCAACGCGCGTAAGCTCGGCGATCGTTTGATTGTTGCGGTGAACAGCGATGCGTCTACCAAACGTCTGAAAGGTGAAACCCGTCCAGTGAATCCGCTCGATCAGCGCATGATCGTGCTCGGCGCACTGGGATCTGTCGATTGGGTGGTCTCGTTTGAAGAAGATACGCCGCAGCGCCTGATTGCGGGCGTTCTGCCGGATCTGCTGGTGAAAGGCGGTGACTACAAGCCGGACGAAATCGCGGGTAGCGAAGAAGTCTGGGCGAACGGCGGCGAAGTGATGGTACTGAACTTTGAAGATGGCTGTTCAACCACCAATATCATCAAGCGCATTCAGAAAGACAGCGAAAAGTAAGCTTAGATGCCCGGTAAGCGCAAGCGCCACCGGGCAATCTCACATTACTCGTCTACTGGCGGAATTGCGGGTGCGGAAGCTGCAGCAGTGGTGCGGTTTTCCAGGTCGGAAATACGCTGTTCCAGCAGAGCCAGCTTCTCGCGAGTACGCAGCAGAACCTGAGTCTGCACGTCGAACTCTTCGCGGCTGACCAGATCCAGACGCGTCAGCTGAGATTGCAGCACCTGACGGATTTTCTTCTCAACGTCATCACCAAAATCACGCAAACCTTGCGGCATGGACTCGTGAACCTGGCGGGCAATCTGTTCAATTTTTTTCGGATCAATCATTACGGTTTCCCTGATCTGGTCGGTTTTGCAGATTATTGTAGTGCCTTATGCCGGGGCTATAAACCAGAAATGTTTGAAGCTTATGCATTGCCGCCAATTCTCATTAGCGTTATAGTTATCTCGCTTATTCTCAGGGCGGGGCGAAATTCCCCACCGGCGGTAAATCAACTCAGGTTGAAAGCCCGCGAGCGCTTTGGACGTCAGTCTGAAGGACAGCAGATCCGGTGTAATTCCGGGGCCGACGGTTAGAGTCCGGATGGGAGAGAGTAACGATCTACGGGCAAGGCCCGCGCACGTTATCTTTTTGCCGCTTCGTCGGCGCTCCTAAGACTGCCCTGATTCTGGTAACCATAATCTTAATGAGGTCTTTTACCATGAATCAGACGCTACTTTCCTCTTTTGGTACTGCATTTGAACGCGTAGAACACGCGTTGTCCGCACTGCGCGAAGGCCGTGGTGTGATGGTGCTTGATGACGAAAACCGCGAAAACGAAGGCGACATGATCTTTGCCGCCGAAACCATGACCGTTGAGCAGATGGCGCTGACCATCCGTCACGGTAGCGGCATTGTTTGCCTGTGCATTAACGAAGAGCGCCGCAAACAGCTCGATCTGCCGATGATGGTGGAAACCAATACCAGCGCATTCGGTACCGGTTTTACCGTAACCATCGAAGCGGCGCACGGTGTGACCACCGGCGTTTCTGCTGCTGACCGCGTCACCACCGTTCGTGCGGCGATTGCCGACGGCGCTAAACCTTCCGATCTGCACCGTCCAGGCCACGTGTTCCCACTGCGTGCGCAGGCGGGTGGCGTGCTGACTCGCGGCGGTCACACTGAAGCGACTATCGATCTGGTGACGCTGGCAGGCTTCAAACCTGCGGGCGTGCTGTGCGAGCTGACCAACGACGATGGCACCATGGCGCGTGCGCCGGAGTGCATCAAGTTTGCTGCGGAACACAACATGCCGGTCGTGACCATTGAAGACCTGGTGGAATACCGCCAAAAGCATGAGCGTAAGGCCAGCTAAGATTCACTGAATAGCGAATCTGAAAAGACAACGCCGGGATTATCCCGGCGTTTTGCTATCTGGCTTTCAGAGTATCAGGCGAAATCCATCGACTGAAGCAGCACCAGACTGAGCCCCATCACCGACATGCCGCACAGCACGCCGTAGCTTGGGTTGTTGTGTGGGTCGATTTCTTTCGCCAGCGGCATCAGTTCATCTACCGACAGCGCCACCATAATACCGGCCACCGCAGCCATGATAGCGGCCATCACCACCGGTGAAACCAGCGAGCCCAGAATCAGCCACGCCAGTACGCCGCCAAGAATTTCAGCCATTCCGGACACGCCTGCCCAAAATACTGCTTTCCGCTTAGAACCCGTTGCCGCATAAACCGGCCCGGCTACTGCGAGGCCTTCTGGAATATTGTGCAGCGCAACTGCCAGCGCAATACCAAAACCGAGCTCCAGATTACTGCTGGCGGTAACGTAGGTCGCCACGCCTTCCGGGAAGTTGTGCAGGCTGATGCCGAGCGTCAGCAGAATGGCGGTACGGCGCAAATTGCGCGGCATCACGGCTTTATCGCCCTGCATTAAATCTTGCGCGTGCGCGTGGGGCAGCATTCGGTCGAGGGCAAAATATCCCAGCAGACCCACCACGAACATGCCGTAGCCGAGCACCGGCGACATGCCTTGAGTGCCGAGCGCGGCAGGCAGCATTTCCATCAATGAGATAAGCAGCATGATGCCCGCGGCGAAGCCGAGGGAAAACGCGAGTACGCGGTTGGAGGGTTTCTGGCCGATAACGCCCAGGACAGCCCCAATGAAGGTGGCCCCACCAGCGAGTAAGGTCAGGATCAAAGGTACTGACATGAAAACTCCTTCATGATAATGATTATCATTTATAGTAAAGGCCAATTGCCCCGAAAGCGAGAGGGGAGATGGCGCTTTTACGTGTCCTTACATTCAAATTTCCTGATGATCTTCATCACCGTTATCTGAGTTTATCCCTGCCCGAAAACGCGTAATGTAGAACCATCAAATCGACTGTTCCTGTAAGGATATCATCATGTCTTCTTCCCGTATGCCAGCACTGTTTTTGGGTCACGGTAGTCCGATGAACGTGCTGGAAGATAACGTGTACACCCGTGCCTGGCAGCATCTCGGCGAAACGCTGCCGCGCCCGAAAGCGATTGTGGCGATTTCCGCGCACTGGTTTACTCGCGGGACAGGCGTCACGGCGATGGAAGCCCCAAAAACCATTCATGATTTCGGTGGTTTTCCGCAGGCACTGTACGACACACATTACCCGGCGCCAGGTTCGCCGGAACTGGCGCAGCGACTGGTTGAGCTGCTGGCCCCGGTGCCGGTAGCGCTGGATAAAGAAGCCTGGGGATTTGACCACGGTTCATGGGGCGTTTTAATTAAAATGTATCCGGATGCCGATATCCCGATGGTTCAGCTCAGTATCGACAGCACCAAACCACCGGCCTGGCATATGGAAATGGGCCGCAAACTGGCCTCACTGCGTGAAGAAGGCATTATGCTGGTGGCAAGCGGCAACGTGGTTCACAACCTGCGCACCGCACGCTGGCATGGCGAAAATACGCCGTATCCATGGGCGACATCGTTCAATGAATTTGTGAAAGACAATCTCACCTGGCAAGGTCCGACGGAAGCGCACCCGTTGGTGAATTATCTCGACCATGAAGGCGGATCGCTGTCGAACCCGACTGCGGATCATTATCTGCCATTGTTGTACGTGCTGGGCGCGTGGGACGGAAAAGAGCCGATGACGTTGCCAACCGATGGGATCGAGATGGGCAGTTTGAGTATGCTATCGGTGCAGATTGGCAGGTAAAAGCAAAACGGCAACCCAGGTTGCCGTTTTTAATGTGTGCGCCCTCTCCGCGTGGGCGAGGGCGGGGAGAGGGCATCAGCATCCACCCACCCGACAAAAACTACTCCACAAAAATATGCGGATAGAAACGGGACAGATCCTGAGTGATCAACGCCCGGTCTTCACGAATGCCGATCCCGGCTGGCTGATCGTTGATGAGCCAGCTGCCGATAAGCGTATAGCTGTCGCCAAACTTCGGCAGTTCATAGAACTGCTGGACGATCATTCCTTCTTCGCCGTATGGCCCTTCCACGGCTTCAACCACGTTGCCGTTTTCGACAATCGACACGTTGGCACCTTCGCGCGAGAAAATCGGCTTGATGACGTATTTATCCATCGGTGGATAGCTGTCTTCGGCAAAATACGCGGGCAGCAGATTTGGGTGATCCGGGAACATTTCCCACAGCATCGGCAGCAGCGCTTTGTTAGAGATAATGCTTTTCCAGGCCGGTTCAAGCCAGCGAACGCCAGCGTCTTCCAGCTTGGTGGAGAAAATCTCGCGCAGCATGTATTCCCACGGGTAGAGCTTGAACAGGTTACCAATAACCTGATCCTGGGTGTCGGTAAACTGACCTTTTTCACCAAGCCCGATATCTTCGATATACAGGAATTCGCTCGCCACGCCGCCTTCATTGGCGCAGTCCTGCAAATACTGCACGGTGCCACGGTCTTCGGTGGTATCGCGGCAGCAGGCAAAATGCAGCAGACCGAAACCGTGCTGTTCGCGCAGCTCAGCGAAACGCTCAATCAGCTTTTCCTGCAGGCTGTTGAACTGATCGCTGCCTGCGGGCAGGTTGCCCGCATTCTGCTGATCTTCGAGCCAGATCCACTGGAAGAAAGCCGCTTCGTACAGCGACGTTGGCGTATCGGCGTTGTTTTCAAGCAGCTTAGGCTCGCCTTTGCCATCCCATGCCAGATCGAGGCGAGAATAAAGCGAAGGTTGCTGTGTTTGCCACGCCTGACGCACGAAGCTCCAGGTGTGTTTCGGAATGCGGAATTTGGTCAACAGCTCGTCGCTGGCGACCACACGCGCCACCACTTTCAGGCACATCTGGTGCAGCTCGGCGGTCACGTCTTCCAGCTTTTCAACCTGCTCGAGGGTGAGTTTGTAGTACGCATCTTCACACCAGTACGGCTCGCCATACATGGTGTGAAAATTGAAGCCATATTCGGTGGCTTTTTCGCGCCAGTCCGGGCGCTCGACAATGCTGACTCTTTCCATGGCGGTTAGCCGCCCATTGAACGAGAAGATGTGCCGGAAGCGCTGCGCTGCATGGTGGACTGTTTAGCAACGGACTCACCAAAGCCGCCGCGTGTCACGGTGTTGGTGGTGGCCGGTTTTGGCGCCATCGCTGTTTTAGGCACGTTCATGGTACGGCCCGACTGCGCTGCGCCGTAACCTTTGCCGCTGGCATCGGTGTACTGGCCGTAGGCCGGACTTTTTGGATTCTTCGAGCTGAACAGCGGTTGCTGCTGGAAGCCTGAACCGCTCATCATGCGGCCCATCATGTAGCCAGCCATTAGCGGCATCCAGAAGCTGCCGCTGCTTTGAGCCTGCGCCTGCTGTCCTTCAGGGGCCATACCTGCCTGAGCAGGAGCTTGCTGGCACTGACCTTCACCGAATTCGGCGATACAGTCTTCACGGCTGGCGTATTTCGGTGCGGTGCGCTCGGCTTCTTTCAGCGCGTTGTTGTATGACGCGGTACATTCAGCGCTTTTGCCCGGGTTAGCGCTCGAGCAGTCATCGGCGTTCTGATACATCGACACCGTTTCGTCAGTTTTTTCACAGCCGGCGAGCATAAATACGGCGGTGATCGCCAACGCGACTGGCGTCAGATGGCGTGCGCCCCAGTTCTTGCGGAACGAAGCGTGATTAATTGTTTTTGTCCGTTTCATTATCTTTCATCCTGGACCCAGTGGTAGCGCTCAGGATAGTGGATGAGTGGTTGAAATTGAAGCGATGAGAGGCAGGAGGAGGGGATCTTTACGTTGCCTTACGTTTATTTTTGCGGGGGAGAGCGGAAAGTGATTTAACCCCGGCGAACGGCGTCGCCGGGGTTGCCCGAATCAGTTTTTGAACGGGTTAGAACTGTTGCTGCTGGACGTGGATGTGCGTTGTGCAGCAGGCTGTGTAGCCGGAGCCGCGCTCGCGCCATTGTAACCATCAGCGTTAGCGTCCTGCTGGGCATTCTCTGGGGCAACCGCTTCCGGGGAAGTGGAAACCGCTTTACCGAGGGTGCCATTCAGGGCCAACAGATCGTTCTCGTTAAGCGTACCCAGAGCTGACTTGACGTTCAGCTGGTTAATCAGGTAGCTATAACGCGCGCTGGAGAGCTGCTGCTTCGCGTTATACAGCGTCGTGGTCGCGTCCAATACATCAACGATGGTACGGGTACCGACCTGGTAGCCTGCTTCCATTGCGTCTAAAGAACTCTGCGCAGAAACAACGGCCTGTTTGTAGGCATTGATGCTGCTGATGGACGCATTGATGTTGTTGAAGGACGAACGCACGGTCTGAACGACGTTACGGTGTGCGCTTTCGAGCTGCTCACTGGCACCGACGAAGTTGTACTGCGCCTGTTTCACCTGCGAGGTCACCGAGCCGCCGCTGTACAGCGGCAGATTGAAGTTCAGGCCAATCTGATTCTGACCGATATTACGGTCAGTATACTGGGTACTTGTAGCGTTGTTGCCGTCGTAGCTGGTGTCAGACACGCCGGTAGACGCGGTCAGGCCAACGGTTGGCATGTGACCTGTTTCCGCGTAGCGAATCTGCTCACGGGCCAGGTCCTGGCTCAGACGAGCCTGCAACAACGCGAGGTTACGGCCTTCTGCTTCTTTCAGCAGCGCATTCACCGGTTGCGGCTTGTCCATTTTTAAGTTGCTGACATTCAGAGAAGACAGCTCCGGATAGTAGTTACCGGTGACCTGACGCAGCTGTTCAACGGCGTTGTCGAGGTTATTACGGGCGGTCACTTCATTCGCCAGCACGGTGTCGTACTGTGAACGGGCGTTCTGCACGTCAGTGATAGCGACCAGGCCCACGTTAAAACGCTGGGTCGTCTGGTCTAATTGACGGTAAACCGCTTGTTTGTTTGCTTCGGTGAAGGAGAGCGAGTCGATCGCACTCAACACATTGAAGTAGGCCGTCGCGGTATTCAGGATCAGCGTTTGCTGGTCAGTCTGATAGGTGACGTCCTGGATACCGGCGCTTTTTTCTTGCAGCGTCAGCGCGCGCCATTTTGACATGTCAAAAATGGTCTGCGTTAACGTTAATGCGGCGCTGGTTTCGTTGGAGTTGATACCGTTGTTATCGCGAAAGCCATTGGTGTAGGTATAATCTGCACCTAGACCGAGCTGCGGCAGTAATGGGCTGCGTGCTTCGTTAATTTTTTCGAATGCAGCATCACGATCGGCCGCGGACTTACGCAGGTCTGGGTTGCTCAAACGTGCCTGCTGATAAACCTGCAACAGGTTTTCCGCATGGCTCACTGCGCTGAAGCCCGTCAGGCTCAAGCCGATAAGGATGGGGAGCAATTTCTTCATTTGCATTCCTTGTTGTGAAGCATTTAGCGCTGATCTAATTCAAAAAGATTTGTCGATTGTACCAGAGTCCGCCCGCGTAAAAAGTTGGCGTATCGTGCCATCTGGCGTTAATTTGCACCAATCTACCACAGCATAAGTAAAACAGTAGCCATAGAGACCTGAAATCCCCGATTTCGTCACCACTTTACAGCCCAGGACATTGACGATGACCAGAAAAAATCAATCTGTCGTAACTTACGCCAAAAACGATGTTGAAATTATTGCACGGGAAACGCTTTATAGCGGTTTTTTTTCGTTAGACATGTACCGTTTTCGTCATCGTTTGTTTAACGGCGAAATGAGCGGTGAAGTACGACGCGAAATTTTTGAGCGCGGTCACGCCGCAGTCTTGCTACCCTTTGACCCAGTGCGTGATGAAGTGGTGCTGGTGGAACAGATTCGCATCGCCGCATTTGATACCAGCGAAAGCCCGTGGCTGATGGAAATGGTTGCCGGGATGATTGAAGAGGGCGAAAGTCCAGAAGATGTTGCCCGTCGCGAAGCGGTGGAAGAAGCAGGTCTGGACGTCAAACGCGTCAAACATATGCTGAGCTACCTGGCGAGCCCTGGTGGCACCAGCGAGCGCTTAACCATCCTGGTGGGTGAAGTGGACGCCTCGACCGCGCAAGGTATTCACGGTCTGGCAGATGAACACGAAGATATTCGGGTGCATGTGGTAAGCAGGGAACAGGCATACCAGTGGGTTGAAGAGGGAAAAATCGATAACGCAGCCTCTGTCATCGCCCTGCAATGGCTGCAATTGCATTATCAGGCATTACGAAACGAGTGGACAAAATGAAGCGCTATACACCTGACTTCCCAGAAATGATGCGTCTGTGCGAAACCAACTTCGCACAGCTACGCCGCCTGCTGCCGCAAACGGACGCACCCGGCGAAACGGTGAGCTATCAGGTGGCCAATGCGCAATACCGGTTAACGATCAGCGAATCGACCCGCTACACTACTCTGGTGGAAATAGAACAGACGGTGCCTGCGGTCAGTTACTGGAGCCTGCCGTCAATGACGGTGCGCCTTTACCATGATGCGATGGTGGCTGAAGTGTGTTCGAGTCAGCAGATTTTTCGCTTCAAAGCACGGTATGATTACCCGAATAAAAAGTTGCATCAACGCGACGAAAAGCATCAAATTAACCAGTTTTTGGCCGATTGGCTGAGGTACTGTTTAGCACATGGAGCGATGGCGATTCCGGTTTGTTAGCGTCGTGAAACCAAAGGACACCATTTGGAAAGCCTGTTAAATCTCTCACTGGCTGGTGAGGCCAGGGTCAGAGTCTTACAAATTACTGATACTCACCTGTTTGCTGAAAAGCATGAAACGTTGTTAGGGGTGAACACCTGGGACAGTTACCAGGCCGTTCTGGCGGCCATCCGCGCCTCGCAGCGTGAATGCGATCTCGTGGTCGCCACCGGAGATTTAGCACAGGATCACTCGTCTGCGGCTTATCAGCACTTTGCTGAAGGCATCGCGGGCTTTGACGCGCCCTGCGTCTGGTTACCCGGTAACCACGATTTTCAGCCAGCCATGTACAGCGCGTTGCAGGACGCCGGAATTTCCCCGGTAAAACGCGTTTTCGCAGGCGACCACTGGCAAGTTTTGATGCTCGACAGCCAGGTTTTCGGCGTCCCACACGGCGAGTTAAGCGAGTTTCAGCTCGAATGGCTGGAACAGCGTCTGACCGAAACCCCCGAGCGTTTCACGCTATTGCTGCTGCATCATCATCCGCTTCCGGCCGGGTGCAGCTGGCTCGATCAGCACAGCCTGCGTAATGCTGGCGCGCTCGATCGTGTATTAATGCGTTTCCCTCGGGTGAAAAATTTACTCTGCGGCCATATCCACCAGGAAATGGACGTTGACTGGAACGGGCGTCGCATGATGGCCACGCCGTCCACCTGTGTACAGTTCAAACCGCACTGTGCGAACTTTACGCTGGATACCATTGCCCCTGGCTGGCGCTGGCTGGAATTGCATGCTGATGGCCGGCTTACCACCGAAGTTTGCCGCCTGGATGGCGCGGAGTTCCGCCCGGACACCGCTTCAGAAGGATACTGATGTCTACGCTTCTTTATCTCCACGGGTTTAACAGCTCACCGCGTTCGGCAAAGGCGACGGCAATGAAGTCGTGGCTTGCCGAAAACCATCCGGACATTGAGATGGTCATCCCGCAGCTGCCGGCATTTCCGGCAGAAGCCGCGGAACTGTTGGAGAAACTTGTCCTGCAACACGGCGGTGAACCGCTGGGCATTGTGGGCTCGTCACTGGGTGGCTATTACGGCACCTGGCTGTCGCAATGTTTCATGCTGCCTGCCGTGGTCGTCAATCCGGCAGTGCGTCCGTTTGAGCTACTCTCCGGCTATCTCGGTTACAATGAGAATCCCTACACCGGGGAACAATATGTGCTAGAGTCACGCCATATTTACGATCTGAAAGTGATGCAAATTGACCCGCTCGAAGCCCCGGATTTGCTCTGGTTGCTACAGCAGACGGGTGATGAAGTGCTCGATTATCGCCAGGCAGTTGATTACTACGCCTCCTGCCGTCAAACAGTCGAGGAGGGCGGGAATCATGCCTTTATCGGCTTTGAAGATCATTTCACACAGATTATCGATTTTCTGGGGCTGCGTTAGTCGGCCCTAACTACTCGTGAAAAAACCATGACGCAATCTTCTTACAACGCTGATGCCATTGAGGTACTCACCGGGCTTGAGCCGGTTCGCCGCCGCCCAGGGATGTACACCGATACCACTCGTCCTAACCATTTGGGTCAGGAAGTTATTGATAACAGTGTGGATGAGGCACTGGCGGGCCATGCCAAGCGCGTGGAAGTTATTTTACATGCCGATCAGTCGCTGGAAGTTATCGACGACGGTCGCGGTATGCCGGTCGATATTCACCCGGAAGAGGGTGTTCCGGCGATAGAACTTATCTTCTGCCGTCTGCACGCAGGCGGTAAATTTTCCAATAAAAACTACCAGTTCTCTGGCGGCCTGCACGGCGTAGGGATTTCGGTGGTTAATGCCCTGTCAAAACGCGTGGAAGTGAACGTGCGTCGTGACGGACAGATTTACACCATGGCCTTTGAAAACGGCGAGAAAGTGGAAGATCTGCACGTTACCGGCACGGTCGGCAAACGTAACACCGGCACCAGCGTACATTTCTGGCCGGATGAAAGCTTCTTCGACAGCCCGCGTTTCTCCGTATCTCGCCTGTCGCACCTGCTGAAAGCGAAAGCGGTTCTGTGCCCCGGCGTAGAAATCGTTTTCAAAGACAAAGTGAACAACAGCGAGCAAACGTGGTGTTACGCCGACGGTCTGAATGACTATCTGTGCGAAGCCGTCAACGGCCTGCCGCTGCTGCCAGAAAAACCGTTTGTCGGCAGCTTTGCCGGTGATACCGAAGCGGTGGACTGGGCGCTGCTGTGGCTGCCGGAAGGCGGTGAGCTGCTGACTGAAAGCTACGTCAACCTGATCCCAACCATGCAGGGCGGCACGCACGTCAACGGTCTGCGTCAGGGGCTGCTCGATGCCATGCGCGAGTTCTGTGAGTACCGCAATATTCTGCCGCGCGGCGTGAAGCTCTCGGCGGAAGATATCTGGGATCGCTGTGCTTACGTGCTGTCAGTGAAAATGCAGGATCCGCAGTTCGCCGGACAGACCAAAGAGCGTCTCTCTTCTCGCCAGTGCGCGGCATTTGTGTCAGGCGTAGTGAAAGATGCCTTCAGTCTGTGGCTGAACCAGAACGTCCAGGCGGCAGAAATGCTCGCCGAAATGGCTGTTTCCAGCGCACAGCGCCGTCTGCGTGCCGCTAAAAAAGTGGTGCGTAAGAAACTGACCAGCGGCCCCGCGCTGCCGGGCAAACTGGCCGACTGTACCGCGCAGGATCTCAATCGCACCGAACTGTTCCTCGTAGAAGGGGACTCGGCGGGGGGGTCTGCTAAACAGGCGCGCGACCGTGAATATCAGGCGATCATGCCGCTGAAGGGTAAGATCCTCAACACCTGGGAAGTGTCGTCCGATGAAGTGCTGGCCTCGCAGGAAGTGCACGACATTTCCGTGGCGATCGGCATCGATCCGGACAGCGACGATCTTAGCCAGCTGCGTTACGGCAAGATCTGTATCCTCGCGGATGCGGACTCCGATGGTCTGCACATCGCCACGCTGCTGTGTGCGCTGTTCGTGAAACACTTCCGCCACGTTGTGAAGGCCGGACACGTCTACGTCGCTATGCCGCCGCTGTATCGTATCGACCTCGGCAAAGAGGTCTATTACGCGCTCGACGAGCAGGAAAAAGAAGGCGTTCTGGACCAGTTGAAACGCAAAAAAGGTAAACCGAACGTCCAGCGCTTTAAAGGTCTGGGTGAAATGAACCCACTCCAGCTGCGTGAAACGACGCTCGATCCGAACACGCGCCGCCTGGTACAGCTGTATATCGACGATGAATCCGATCAAAAGACTGACGCGATGATGGACATGCTGCTCGCCAAAAAACGTTCCGAAGACCGCCGTAACTGGTTGCAGGAAAAAGGCGACATGGCAGATCTGGAAGCCTGAGTCTGATTGGCAGCATAAAAAAAACCGGCGAATGCGCCGGTTTTTTTATGCCTGTCGTCGGCCCGCTAAGCCTTTGCGCCACGGGCTTTTGGCTGAAAATGGTTTTGCTAGCCGATAATCGCGACCCCAAGCCTTTCCATTATCAGTGACACCTGATAGCTATCCAGTTTTACGCCTTGTAAATCAACACTCCGCACGTCTAAATCACCCAATTCTGAGTTGGTCAGATCGCAATGCGTCACGTTGGCAGCACGCCAATCAAACGAGGAAAACTCCCCACCGGAGAGGTCTGAACCACTGAAGGTCGCGCCAAGCGTCTGTGTCCCAATCCAACGGTTTTCCCACAGTTCACACTTCTCAAGTACAACCTTCGAAAAATTGGCGTAGCTAAGGTTGGTGTTAGTGATATAGGCGCTGCAAAACCAGGTGCGGGTGGTGATCATATTCATAAAACTGGTGCCGCGAAAATCTGAACCTTGCGCGCGACAGCCACGAATTTCGATACCCAGCGCGCTGGCGTTTCTGAAATCCGCCATCGATAAATCACAGTCTTTGAAAATCGCATCTTTCAAAATAGCGCGGCTGAAATTACACCCTTTTTGGCTTTCGCGTTCATAAAACTGACAGCCGATAAACTCAGTGCTGGTAAGGTCAGCCCCGGAGAAATCACAGTTATGAAACGTGCTGTTTTCAACTTTCAGCCCAGTGAAGCGGTTTCTTTCAATTTTTTCGGCGGTCAACGTGAGCGTCATAGGAATAAACCTGTTTTTTTATACAGTGAATAGAGCCATGGTAAACGAATTTAACGTCGCGGGCCACCCTTCCAGGGCGGAGTTTGTGTCGCTAATTACCCGGCGGCCCTTCGTTTGCATGGACCTACGGGGACGTGATGTTGTAGTCCCGGTAAGCGCAGCGCCACCGGGCTATTGGCTTTCTATTCGCCTGGTGTATTGCCTGTGGTGGCGTGGAGGGCTACATTGAGGGTTGAGAGCGGGATGAGCCTGTTTTTTTATTTGTAGTGGTATTTTTGGTGCTTGAAAATTGTCCGTTATGAGCAAGAAGCGGATGTTAAACATGAAAATACTTTGCCAGAGAGTCATCCATAAAAACGTAGGCTAACATCTGAACTATAATTTTAATCAAAGGTTAAAAAATGGGAAAAACAACCCTGGAATATACACCTGTTGACTTATCTCGTTGGGCCAGGAAGGAGCATTTTGAGGTATTCCAGTCATTTGCTCAAAGTACATTTAACCAAACTGTCCTGGTCGATATTACCGCGCTGCTAAAATATATCAGGGAAGTTGGCTGGAAATTTTACCCTACTATTATTTTCCTCCTTTCTAAAGTCGTAAACAGTCATGCGGAGTTCCGTATGGCCATGAAAAACGATGAGCTTGTTATATGGAATGACATTCATCCAAGCTATACCATTTTCCACAATGAAACGGAGACCTTTTCATCATTATGGAGTCACTATGACGGCAATATTCATCACTTCCAGGGCGTTTATTCAGAAGACGTTGCACGCTATGGTAATAACCTTTCTTATTGGCCTAAGGGGGAGTCTCCGGAAAATATATTTTTTGTATCGGCTATTCCTTGGGTAAGTTTTACCAGTTTTAATGTCAACGTTGCGAACATGCAGAACTTTTTTTCCCCGATGTTCACGCTTGGAAAATACTACCAACAAGATGGAAAAATCTTGTTGCCGCTCGCCGTTCAGGTACATCATTCCGTGTGCGATGGTTTCCATGTGGCAAGACTGATCAATGAGTTACAAGAGTTGTGTGATGGCATACTGCACCTTTCAGAGGAACGCAATGCGTGATGCACCAGACGTCTTGTAGACCTCCTTTTAGCCGTTTCTGATTTTCACATCTACACAAGGCTGAGGTTTACCAAACAGATAGCCTTGGGTGAAATCACAGCCCAGCAGCTGAAGGCTTTCCAACTGCTCCAGTGTTTCAACACCTTCCGCAATGGCCTTCATATTGAGGGATTTTGCCATGCCGGTGATGAGCCTGATGATATTAAGGGCGTCTTCCTGGGTCGATATCGACTGCACAAACGACTTGTCTATTTTGATTTTATCGAAGGCAAGCCTGCTGAGGCGCGAAAGAGAAGAATAACCGGTACCAAAATCATCGATGGAGATTTTCACCCCCAGAGCCTGCAGCCTGTTAAGCGTATTCATCGGCGTTTGGCTCTCAGTAAAGAGCGAAGATTCAGTCACTTCCAGTTCAAGACGCTCAGCGGGAAGTCCCGTTTCGTTCAGAATGGACAGCACGATTCCGGCAAAGGCTTTGCTGCTTAGCTGGACAGGAGAGACATTGACTGAAATTTTAGCTGGAATCACCCAGGAAGCGGCTTCCCGGCAGGCCATTTCAAGCACCAATTTCCCTATCTCGTTAATCATTCCTGTTTTTTCAGCCACAGGAATAAAGCTGTCCGGCGACAGGAGACCCTTCAGAGGATGTATCCAACGAATAAGGGCTTCATAGCTGTAAATTTCCCGGCTGAAAGAATCGACAATAGGCTGATAGTAAACCACGAATTCTTTATTCACTAACGCCAGGGCCATATCATGCTCAAGGGTTCTGCTTTCTTGCAGCTTTTCTAACATCCATTGCCGGAAGACTTTTATCTTACCCGCGCCTTCTTTTTTGGCTTCATAAAGGGCCAGATCGGCAAATTTATAGAGATAGTCGGAGCGGCGTTCAGTGTCTGAGATAACAATGCCGACGCTGGTGGTGATATTGATAACCGTATTATAAATAGTGTAGGGCTGGTTGATAGCATCGCATATATTTTGGGCGCGTGAAACGGCACTGCTCTCCGTCAGGCCACTGGAGAGAAACGCAAACTCATCCCCGCCTAAACGATAAAGCGTATCGGAAGTCAGGCCCATCGAAATCAGCCGCTTTGAAATCTGGCGTAATAGCATATCACCGACATCATGGCCATACGTATCATTGACCTCTTTGAATCGATCTAAATCAAACAACATCACATTCACAGAATTATTGTTTTTTACTGCGGCTTCGATGGTTTCATTTAAATTTCCCCAGAAAAGTTGGCGGTTATTCATCTCCGTCAGCGAGTCATGGTAGACGTCATACTCCAGTTTTGCATTCTGGAGTTGCAGTTTTTCTTTAGAATCCTGCAGTGCGTCAGCAAGACTCTTTACCTGAAGATGAGCCTTCAGAATATTTCTGTTTTGATAAAATATCAGCACGCCCAGTATCGCACTCATTATTATTAGCAATACAGATGTCGCTGAATAAATATAGTACAGGGTTTTAATTTTGAAGTTGGCGTCATTAATCGAGTTGATATCCCTGTCTAACGCGCCGGACGACAGACGCCCCAGTTGTGCATCAAGCGTCTGCATTTTTTTCAGATATGCCTGGATTTCTGAACGGTTCATTTTCTCAAGATGAATATCCAGATACTCCAGTGTCTTTTCAAGCTGTAGAGCCAGTGCATGATGGGATTTATTACTTTCTATGTAATTCCGCAGATCCCCTTGTTTCATTAAATCACTCTGGCTGAGCATAATGTCGAGACGCATGCGCACATCATCCAGCGTCATTGTCTCATCGATAGTGTAAAGACCAAGCAACGATTCGAACCGGTAATATTCTGAAACCATCTGTGCCGCAGACCACGAAGCGGTGTAGTGCGTCAGTTTCTGTAACTCTTGTTGTCTTTCATGCACAAGGAAAGAGATATACCCGGTAGATATAAAAAGGAAACAAATGATGCCAGCCAGAATTCTGTTCATGTCGGTCTTCTGACCCCTTACTCAATATTCATTCTGCTGACCTGCCAGGCTGACCTTGAATAATAAATCTGATTATTCAGTTCAGGGATGCTGTCATAGGGGTAAACAACAAACAACGGGCCTTTGTCACGGATGCGCATATATTCTCCGTTGATTTTTAACGCAAGGATAACGTTATATTTCTTAAAATCACTGAGGGGGATTTCGGTGGTGTAGTCGTTGAGCGCAGTGACCTTAACAACAGACCCTTTCGCCCCGACATAATCCATCAGCTTTTGCAGTGGAATACCCGTAAAGGTAGTGCGGCCATCATACCAGGGAGAAGTGGTCTGGAAGCTGACCATACCCAGTTTCTCAAGGCTGGCGAGATCAAAAACGGCTTTTCCACCTTCATTTGTATTTTCGATATTACCAGACAGCGTTAAAAGGACTTTACCGGCAGGTCTGGAAAGTTCACCCGCCCAGACCTGTGTGGAGAGCGCAAAGCTTAACAGCATGACAATTAACCGCATTCTGACCTCGTATATCAACCGGATGTTAAAGAATTATAATTTAGTTACTGTGCTATTTATATATGCTGCACGGCTATTGTTAATGCAATCATTTTACCAATATTTTAATTCATTAAAATCAACTGGTTAAGAAGTGCTTACTTTTAATATTGATTTAGCAAGGTCGATGCCGTTATTCGATATACACAAAACAGCGTTGCACCTGTACAAAAAAAAGCCACCTGTTTACTCAGTGCAAATAAACACACAGCAAGATAAAGGTTTATTTGTATGTGAGCCGGCAGGGATTTCACGCAAGCAATGTCCGCGCCTGATACTTACCCGCCCCTCATTTCACCCGTGAAACCATGAGTTTGCGCTATGCCCAAAACCCAAAAACAAAAAAGCCGGACAACGCTAATGCGTTATCCGGCCTTTCGATTTTATTCAGGGAAATTACAGCGCAGGTTCCAGAATGCGGATGTGGCTTTCCAGCACGTCGCCTTTAACGGCTTCGCTCCACGCTTTCATGTGCGGAGTTTGCAGATGCGCTTCGAGATGCGCCACGGTTTCCCACAGCTCAACCATGGTGATGGAATCCGGTGCAGTGGCCTGGAAGCTCACGCCTGCGGCATTGTCGACCATTGGCGCGTAGCCGTGGCATCCTTCTTCCTTCAGCACGGTTGGGATAATTTTCGCGAACTGATCCAGTACGGCCTGACGGTGATGCTGGCCAGGACGGGTACGGATCTCAGCAATGACAGTTAACATGATAGTCGTACTCCTTTTTATGCAGACCGTCAGTTAACCAAAAATCTCGGCAAGATGCTTGCGATATTCTGCTACATAACGCGGAACGTCAGGCATTTTGATCACGTCATTGGCGATAAAGGTCGGCAGCGCGTCCATCCCCAGGAACTGGTTGGCTTTGTGGAACGGCAGGTAAGCACCGTCTACACCAACGCCGTGGAAGAATTGATCTTTCTCGGTGAAGGCTTCCATCGGTGCATTCCAGGTCAGAGACAGCATGTAGGTTTTGCCCTGGATCAGGCCGCCGGAGCCGTATTTTTGGCTGGCGTCAGAACGGGTACGACCGTCGCTGGCGTACAGTGAGCCGTGGCCTTCGGTGAATACGTCGTCGATGTATTTTTTCACGGTCCATGGCGCGCCCATCCACCAGCCAGGCATCTGCCAGATAATGGTGTCGGCCCACAGGAAGTTTTGCACTTCCGCCTTCACGTCGTAATCGCTGTCGGCGCGAACAACACGGACTTCATGCCCGGCGTCGCGCAGGAAACCATCCGCGACCTCGGTCATGGTGTCGTTCAGCTGGCCGTTGGAATGACCGAATTTTTTACCGCCGTTGATAATCAGGATGTTGCTCATCGTAATGCCTTAGAAAGGAAGTTTGCCAGTAGTGTAACGCCGGCAACGAGACGATGAAATTAGCAAAATGTGCAAAGTCTTTTGCGATTTTAGCAATAATGGTATTACCAGTTTACGCGGGCGACAAACCCACCTTCCGGGGCATTGCTAAAAACAACGGTCATCTGATGCAGGGCGGCGATGCGCTGTACGATGGATAACCCGAGGCCGCTGCCGGGTTCATCCTGCCCAGGTGGGCGATAAAAACGCTCGCCAATGCGGGCGAGGGCGTCGGCGCTAATTCCCGGCCCGTTATCACGTACGGTAAAGTTATGGGCGTCGAGCGTTACATCCACCGTGCTGCCGCGCGGGCTGTACCGCACGGCGTTATCCAGCAGGTTGCGTACCAGCAGGCTTAACAGCAGCGCCTGGCCTTTACGCGTCACGTCAGGCGCATTCACATGCAGGCGCAGCTCAATGCCCGCCTGGTGCGCCGGGTGGTAAATATCCATCACCGCCGATTGCAGCAGATCGGCCAGCGAAATCTGCTCGACATCATCCAGCCCTGCGAGGGAATCCAGGCGCGACAGCGTGAGCAATTGTTCCACCAGACGCGTGGCCCGGTCGATACCAAAATGCAGCTGCGACAGCGCTTTCTCCCGGCTCTGCGGATCGTCCATCGACATCTGCGCCACTTCCGTTTGCACCTTCAGGGCGGTGAGAGGGCTGCGCAGTTCGTGGGCGGCATCGGAGGTAAAACGTCGCTCGCGGATAATCATCTCATGCGAGCGGATAAACAACTGGTTCAGGGCATCGACCAGCGGACGGACTTCGCCCGGCACGCCGGTGGTATCGAGCTGTTCATCGGAGCCGGGCGTGCGGCTGCGCAGGGTGCGGGTCAGTTTTTTCAGCGGCGCGAGTTCGCGGCTGAGCAGCAGAATAAGCAGCAGTACCATCAGCGGCAGTGCCACCAGCCACGGCGCAAGCTGTGAAGTGATAATATCCAGCGCCATTTCCTGGCGGTAATCCCACTCCTGGCCGACTACAATCCGGTATTTTTCATCGGCAGTGGTTATCCACAATAAACGCCATTCGTCGTCGTCATTATTAATGCGACCATCGTCGAAACCTTCGCGGCGATAGTGGTAGGGAATGTCCTGCCCGTTATCGCCATCGTTCAACACCATCCGTCCGTCGGTGGTAAAAATGGCGAATGCCAGCGCGTCGTCGTCGAGATGCCCGTGCTTAATCTTCTTTTTGGTGCGCAGCTGTGGCGACGTGACGTGCAGCTCGTTGAAATCCATTGCGCTCAGGCGCTTGGCGAACAGCATTTGCTGGGTATCAAACAGCTTGTCGAGCTTATGGGTGGTTTGCTGCCAGGCGATAAAGCTGGCGCAGCTCCAGGCCACCAGCGTCAGCACGATAAACAGCAGCGTCAGGCGAAGACGCAGGCTCATGTGGCGCAGAAATCTCATTTATTGTTCGCCCAGGGTGTAGCCGATACCGTGTACCGTGCGGATAAACGGGGGGCCGAGCTTGCGGCGCAAATGGTGGACGTGAACTTCCACGGCGTTGCTGGAGACGTCGTCGTCCCAGTTATACAGTTTCTCTTCGATGAGTTTTCGTGGCAGCACGCGTCCGGCGTTGCGCATCAGCAGTTCCAGCAGCGCGAACTCTTTCGGTTTGAGCGTCAGCGGCTCGTCGTTCAGGAAGGCGGTCAGGCTGTCGGGGTTGAGCGTCACCGCACCGTGGCACAGCGCGTTGCTGGCCTGGCCGTGTACGCGACGAATTAGCGCCTCCAGCCGGGCGGCGACTTCAATCAGGGCGAACGGCTTGCACAGGTAATCGTCGGCACCTGCGCGCAGGCCTTCTACACGCTGGGCGAGTGCGTCGCGGGCGGTGAGGATCAGCACCGGTTCTTTGCGGCCATCGGCGCGCCATTCACGCAGGATTTCCAGACCGTCGATGCCCGGCAGTGTCAAATCCAGGATAACCGCGTCATAGGGTGCGGTAAACAGCGCCGCTTTGCCTTCTTCGCCACGGGTAAACCAGTCGAGCGTAAAGCCCATTTTGACCAACCCGGCCTTCAGGCCGTCGCCAATCAACTTATCGTCTTCTACCAGTAAAATTCGCATCCTTTCGCCCCGTTTTAACCGACATTAACCGCCAGTAAACCCGCGCGAAGCGGTGCTGTACAGCAAAAAATAATCTTTTTGCACCTTAAGAAGTCGTTAAGTTTTGTACTGTTTAATGGGTCTCAGAGTCCACTCAAAAGGAGAGATTGTGATGAAAAAGACATTAGCGATGGCGGCCATTGTGGCCTTGATGTCAGCCCCGGTGTTTGCGGCGAATACTCAGGGAGGTTTTTCGGGTCCAGGTGCGGCCCCGACAGCGGCCCAGACCAGCCAGAACGGCGGATTTGTCGGTCCAAACGGTAGCGTTACTACCGTCGAAAAAGCCAAATCCATGCGCGACGATGCGTGGGTGACGCTGCGGGGGAATATCGTAGAGCGTATTTCCGATGACCTGTACACCTTCAAAGATTCCACCGGCACGGTGAACGTGGATATCGACCACAAACGCTGGAACGGTGTGACCGTCACTCCGCAGGACGTGGTGGAGATTCAGGGTGAAGTCGATAAAGACTGGAACTCTGTCGAAATTGACGTGAAGCAGGTCAACAAAGTCAGCAAGTAACGCCCGTGCCGCCGCGTCCGTGGCGGCAAAACTGCGTATCCCCTGTGACTCAGCGCGCCAGATAAGGTACTATCTGCGGCAATATTGCCCCCTTCTATGGCCGGGCGAAATCGTTGAGGAATCACAGTTAATGAGCGATATGGCAGAGCGCCTTGCGCTACATGAGTTTACGGAAAAAGCGTACCTTGACTACTCCATGTACGTCATCATGGACCGCGCGTTGCCGTTTATCGGCGACGGCCTGAAACCGGTACAGCGCCGCATTGTTTACGCAATGTCAGAGCTAGGGCTGAGCGCCAGCGCCAAGTTCAAGAAATCCGCCCGTACGGTCGGTGACGTGCTGGGTAAATATCACCCGCACGGCGACAGCGCCTGTTATGAAGCGATGGTGCTGATGGCACAGCCGTTCTCCTATCGTTACCCGCTGGTCGACGGCCAGGGGAACTGGGGTGCGCCGGACGATCCGAAGTCCTTCGCCGCCATGCGTTATACCGAATCCCGCCTGTCGAAGTATGCCGAAGTGCTGCTGGGCGAGCTGGGGCAGGGCACCGTTGACTGGCTGCCAAACTTCGATGGCACGCTGCAAGAGCCGCGCATGTTACCTGCGCGTCTGCCGAATATTCTGCTGAACGGCACCACCGGGATTGCGGTGGGGATGGCGACCGATATTCCGCCGCATAACGTTCGTGAAGTTGCGAAAGCGGCGATTACGCTGATTGAACAGCCGAAAACCACCCTCGACCAACTGCTCGATATCGTGCAGGGCCCGGATTATCCGACTGAAGCAGAAATCATCACGCCTCGCGCCGATATCCGTAAAATTTACCAGACCGGCCGCGGCTCCGTGCGTATGCGTGCGGTGTGGAAAAAAGAAGACGGCGCGGTGGTCATTACTGCGCTGCCGCATCAGGTGTCCGGTGCGCGCGTGCTGGAGCAAATCGCCAGCCAGATGCGCAATAAAAAGCTGCCGATGGTCGACGACCTGCGCGACGAATCCGATCACGAAAACCCAACCCGTCTGGTTATCGTGCCGCGCTCCAACCGTGTGGACATGGAACAGGTGATGAACCACCTGTTTGCTACCACCGACCTGGAAAAAAGCTACCGCATTAACATGAACATGATCGGTCTGGATAACCGTCCACAGGTAAAAAACCTGCTGGAGATCCTCACCGAATGGCTGGCCTTCCGCCGCGATACCGTCAGCCGTCGCCTGAATTACCGTCTGGAGAAAGTGCTCAAGCGCCTGCATATTCTGGAAGGTTTGCTGGTGGCATTCCTCAATATTGACGAAGTCATCGAAATCATTCGTCATGAAGATGAGCCGAAACCGGCGCTGATGTCGCGCTTTGGCATCAGCGAAACGCAGGCTGAAGCGATCCTCGAACTGAAATTGCGCCACCTCGCTAAGCTGGAAGAGGTGAAAATTCGCGGTGAGCAAAACGACCTCGAAAAAGAGCGTGATCACATTCAGTCGATCCTTGCGTCCGAGCGCAAGATGAGCAACCTGCTGAAGAAAGAGCTTCAGGCTGATGCCGAAGCGTTTGGCGACGATCGCCGTTCTCCGCTGCGCGAGCGCGAAGAGGCGAAGGCCATGAACGAACACGACATGCTGCCGTCTGAGCCGGTCACGATTGTGCTGTCGCAGAGCGGCTGGGTGCGTAGCGCCAAAGGCCACGACATCGATGCGAAAGGACTGAGCTACAAAGCGGGCGACAGCTGGAAAGCATCGGCGAAGGGCAAGAGCAACCAGCCGGTGGTGTTTATTGATACCACCGGACGCAGCTACGCCGTCGACCCGATTTCGATGCCGTCCGCGCGTGGGCAGGGCGAGCCGCTGACCGGCAAGCTGACGCTGCCGCCGGGTGCGACCGTCAATCATATGCTGATGGAAAACGACGATCAAAAACTGCTGATGGCGTCCGACGCCGGTTACGGTTTCGTCTGTACCTTCAACGATTTAGTGGCGCGTAATCGCGCAGGTAAAGCGCTCATCACGCTGCCAGAAAATGCGCAGGTAATGCCGCCGCTGGTGATTGAGGATGAGTCCGACATGCTGCTGGCGATTACCCAGGCGGGACGCATGTTAATGTTCCCACTAAGCGATTTACCGCAGTTGTCGAAAGGTAAGGGCAATAAGATCATCGGCATTCCGTCCGCAGACGCAGCGAAGGGCGCTGATGGTCTGGCGCATCTTTACATCCTGCCACCGCAGAGCACGCTGACCATTCACGTTGGTAAGCGGAAAATCAAACTGCGTCCGGAAGAATTGCAGAAAGTCACTGGCGAACGCGGTCGTCGCGGCACGCTGATGCGCGGCCTGCAAAAAATCGATCGGATCGACATTGATTCTCCACTGCGTGCCAGCCCGAGCGCGGGCGACAGCGAAGAGTAATCCCGTTGCCCCTTCACTCCAGAAGGGGCTGTAAAATTTGCGGCAAACCGTTGTTAATTCGTGCGTTGCGATTAACAATACCCTAATAAGGGTTCTGCAAGTCACATCCCCTGATCGGTATATAACTCTAAGCGGTCAGGATTTCAGAGGTAGCTATGCTATTGATTTTTCGCGCAATCATCGTTGTCATTTATTGCATTCTGGTATGCATTCTTGGCTGTGTTTATTGTCTGTTTAGCCCACGTAATCCGAAGCACGTTGCGACATTTGGCCATTTGTTTGGCCGCCTGGCCCCGGTATTTGGCCTGAAAGTCGAAAAACGTCTGCCGGAAGGGTATGAAAACTTTGGCAATGCCATTTATATCGGCAACCATCAAAATAACTACGACATGGTGACGGCGGCGAATATCGTCGTCCCGCCGACGGTTACCGTCGGAAAGAAAAGCCTGTTATGGGTTCCGTTTTTCGGCCTGCTGTACTGGCTGACCGGCAACCTGCTGATCGACCGTAACAACCGCTCGAAAGCACACGGCACCATCGCCGAAGTGGTTAATGCTTTCCAGAAACGTAAGATCTCGTTCTGGATGTTCCCGGAAGGCACCCGCAGCCGTGGCCGTGGCCTGCTGCCGTTTAAGACCGGTGCGTTCCATGCTGCAATTGCTGCTGGCGTCCCAATTATCCCGGTGTGTGTTTCCAATACGTCGAATAAAATTAACCTGAACCGTATCAATAACGGTCTGGTTATCGTCGAAATGCTGCCACCGATTGATACCAGCTGCTACGGCAAAGATCAGGTGCGTGAACTTGCGACGCATTGCCGTGAAGTCATGAAGGCGAAAATCGCCGAGCTTGACCTGGAAGTTGCCGAACGCGAAGCGGCGAAAAAGAAAAAATAAGCGTCACCGCGAGCCGCCATGCCGTTTACGACATGGCGCAATTGCAAGTGACCACTGTTTGGGAACGGTTTCCCTCTGTTTTATAGTCAGTTTCATGGAGTTAATATGTCACTCAGTCGGCGTCAATTTATTCAGGCATCAGGAGTAGCGCTTTGTGCTGGCGCAGTGCCGCTGAGGGCAAATGCGGCAGGCCAGCAGCCAGCGTTGCCAGTTCCCCCATTGCTTGAATCCCGTCGTGGACAGCCTCTGTTTTTAACCCTGCAACGTGCGCACTGGTCATTTACCCAGGGCACGCGAGCCCCGGTCTGGGGCATCAACGGGCGCTATCTCGGGCCGACTATTCGCGTGTGGAATGGCGATGACGTCAAACTGATTTACAGCAACCGTCTGACGGAAAATGTGGCGATGACCATCCGTGGTCTGCAGGTGCCTGGCCCGCTGATTGGCGGCGCGGCGCGCATGATGTCGCCGAATGCTGATTGGGCGCCGGTTCTGCCTATTCGCCAGAACGCCGCCACCTTGTGGTATCAGGCCAATACGCCGAACCATACGGCAGAGCAGGTCTATAACGGCCTCGCAGGCATGTGGCTGGTAGAGGATGAAGTGAGTAAATCCTTACCTATTCCGAACCACTACGGCGTGGATGATTTCCCGGTCATTATTCAGGACAAGCGTCTCGATAATTTCGGCGCGGCGGAGTACAGCGAACCGGGCAGCGGTGGCTTTGTGGGCGATACGCTGATGGTCAATGGCGCGCAAAGCCCGTACGTCGAAGTGTCTCGCGGCTGGGTGCGATTGCGTTTGCTGAACGCGTCAAACTCTCGCCGTTACCTGCTGCAAATGAGCGACGGTCGCGCGCTGCACGTGATTTCCGGCGATCAGGGCTTCCTGCCTGCGCCAGTTTCGGTGAAGCAGCTGTCGCTGGCTCCGGGCGAGCGCCGTGAAATTCTGGTCGACATGACCAACGGCGACGAAGTGTCGATCACCTGCGGTGAAGCGGCGGGCATTGTGGACCGCATTCGTGGCTTCTTCGAGCCATCGAGCATTCTGATTTCGACCCTGGTGCTGACGCTGCGCCCGACCGGTCTGTTGCCGCTGGTCACCGACAGCCTGCCGATGCGCCTGCTGCCGGAAGAAATCATGACCGGCACGCCAATCCGCAGCCGTGATTTTACGCTTGGCGACGATCCGGGCATCAATGGTCAGCTGTGGGATCCGCAGCGCATAGACGTCACGGCACAGCAGGGATCGTGGGAGCGCTGGACGCTTCGCGCCGATAGCCCGCAATCGTTCCATATTGAAGGGGTGATGTTCCAGATCCGCAACGTGAACGGCGCGATGCCATTCCCGGAAGATCGCGGCTGGAAAGATACGGTGTGGGTTGACGGTCAGGTTGAGCTGCTGGTGTATTACGGCCAGCCGTCGTGGGCCCACTTCCCGTTCCAGTTTGCCAGCCAGACGCTGGAACTCGCCGACCGCGGATCGATTGGCCAGATGCTGGTGAATCCTGCGCCGTAAGGCTCAATCCTCTCCCTAAAAGGGCTGTCTCTTAGTCACAAGTCCCCGGCCTTTTCAGGGGGCTATGTCAGCCCCAATGCCGTTCCGTTCACCCGCATTTTGGGTTATCTCTGCAACCGTTGCGAACGGTGAACGTGCCAGGGGAGTTACGCCACTCCCCTGGCTACCCCGGCGCCCGGCAAATAAATCGCCGCTAAAGCGGTAAACACCTTTTTTCACCCAACATTCGCGGTCGTTCGCGAT